>Ga0210384_10000289_pt1 | contig 79029 bp, 69 predicted proteins | sample IncBWH2MmetaG_FD_160574 | JGI IMG/M metagenome (GOLD analysis project Ga0210384, IMG submission 160574) | Forest soil microbial communities from Barre Woods Harvard Forest LTER site, Petersham, Massachusetts, United States - Inc-BW-H-2-M | ecosystem: Environmental > Terrestrial > Soil >... | reverse complement strand
CCTGGCATCTACGAAATCCCTCGCGGCATGAACATGAAAAAGTTCATCTACGAGATGGCCGGCGGCATTCCGGGCGGCAAGAAACTCAAGGCCGTGATTCCGGGAGGCAGCTCCTGCCCGTTGATGACCGCGGACGAAATCGATGTGCCCATGGACTACGATTCCGTGGCCAAGGCCGGCTCGATGCTCGGCTCCGGCGGCATGGTGATCATGGATGAAGACACCTGCATGGTGGACATGGCGCGACGCATTATGCATTTTTATGCGCACGAATCGTGCGGCTGGTGCATCCCGTGCCGCGAAGGCACGACCTGGCTGCACAAGACGCTGGAACGCTTCCACGCCGGATACGGGCGCGTGGAAGACATCGACATGATGGACGAGCTGGCAAAAAACATGCTTGGCCGGACCTTCTGCCCGCTCGGCGATGCCGCGGCATTACCCACCATCAGCATCGTGGAAAAGTGGCGCAGTGAATTTGAAGATCATTTGCACGGACGTTGTGCGTACAAATCCGCCGAAGCGCTCGTTGGCTCGAAGTAAGAGGCTCGCGGAAGGAATCCATGGCCGACCAGAAGCTAGTCACGCTGAAAATTAATAACCGGGACGTGCAGGTGCCGCCGGGCACGCTGGTGATTGAAGCCACGCGGCGTATCGGGACGGAAGTGCCGTCGTTCTGCTACTACCCCGGGCTATCGCTCCAAGCCGCTTGCCGCATGTGCCTGGTGGAAGTGGAAAAGATGCCGAAGATGCAGACGGCGTGCACGCTGGTGGCGACCGAAGGCATGGTGGTGCACACGGATTCCGAGCCGGTGCGCAATGCGCGCAAATACATGCTGGAGTTTTTGCTTACCAATCACCCGCTGGATTGCCCGGTCTGCGACAAGGGCGGCGAGTGCGAATTGCAGGACATGGTCTTCCGCTACGGCGCGGACACCAGCCGCTTCGTAGAAGAAAAAATTCACCGGCCGGAAGAAAAATGGTCGGAGCTGGTTTATTACGATGCGCCGCGCTGCATTTTGTGTTTCCGCTGCGTGCGCGTGTGCGATGAAGGCATGGACGTCAAAGCCCTCGGCGTGGGCATGCGCGGCGCGAACAGCGTGATCATTCCGAACCGCGAAGATCACCTGGAGTGCGAAGAGTGTGGTATGTGCATCGACATTTGCCCGGTCGGCGCGCTGACCAGCGGCACGTACCGTTACAAGACGCGGCCATGGGAAATGCAGTACGTCTCGACGGTGTGCACGCACTGTTCGAACGGCTGCAAGACTACGCTCAGTGTGCGCAATCACGAGATTCTGCGCTCGAATAACCGCGACCTTTCGGGCATCAACAAAGACTTTCTTTGCGTGAAAGGGCGCTTTGGCTTTGATTTCACGAAGCATCCCGAGCGCATCAAGCAGCCGCTGGTGCGCAAGGGTGACAAACTGTATCCCGTTTCGTGGGAAGAAGCCGCGCAAACTGCCGCAACCAAGCTGAAAGCGGCTTACGACGCGGGCGGCAGGGATGCCATCGGCTTTATCGGCTCCAACCGCACTTCGAATGAAGAGAATTATCTGTTCCAGCGTCTCGCTCGCGCCACGTTTGGCACTAACAACGTCGATCATCACCGCACGGCCGATTACACCGGACTCGTGACCGCACTTGGCGATCGCGCTTCCGATTCCCTGCTGACCATGGATCAGCTCTATAAATCGAAGGCGGTATTGCTGATCGGCAACGACCCGACGAATCAGAACCCGCTCGTGGCCTGGCAGATTCGTTCCGGCATCCGGCATCACGGCACGAAGCTCTACATTCTGAACGCCCACGACATCAAGCTGAAGCGCAAGGCCAAGCAGTTTGTCAAACTTGTAGCAGGCCAGGAGGCCGCCGCGCTGAAGTATCTGGCTCACGAAGAGGGCCAACTCGCGCCGGATCTCGTCGAACAACTGGTTGTGTTGAAGGCGAGTCTCGAGACCGAAGGTGAAGTTGCCATCGTGTTTGGCGCGCAAATTTCCGGCGCGGCCATCGCGCATCTCGTTGCCTTTGGATCGAAGCTGCCCTGCAAGGTTCGCTACATGGCGCTAGGCGACTACGCTAATTCGCGAGGCGCAGCCGACATGGGTCTGCTGCCCGACCGCCTGCCTGGTTACGCGTACGCCGACAACAGTGGCGCGCGCGAAGCGTTTGAGCAACTTTGGGGCGGCGCCATTCCTTCCAAGACGGGTTTGAGCGCGCCGCAAATGGTGGAAGCCGCGCAAGCCGGGAAACTCAAAGCGCTATACGTTGTGGGCGCAAATCCGCTGGCGCACTTCGGCACGCTGGGTTTTGGCCGCGGCCAGCTGGGACTGCTGATCGTTCATGAAATGTTCCTGACGGAAACCGCGAAAGTGGCGGACATCGTTTTTCCGGCGGCCTCGGCTTACGAAAAAGACGGCACGGTCACAAACACTTCCGGCGAAATCCAGCTCCTCCACAAGGGCGCGGAGGTCATGGGGCCGCGGAGCGATTTCGATTTGCTGCGCATTCTTTCGCACCAGCTCGAAAAACTGGGCCTCGGAAAGGCGTTTCATTACAAAACGCCCGCGGCGGTATTTGAAGAAATTCGCAAAGCGGTGCCTGGCTACAACGTGCAGCCCGCGGGGCTGCTCACCGGCGGCGCCGAGCCCACGCAAATTCACTTCGCGAAAAACGGCCACCCGCCTTACGACGTCCCCGTAGGCCTGATCCGTTCAGCGCAGGACACGCTTTTTACCAGCGGCACGCTCGGACGTTTTTGCAAGATGATGGAATCCTTGCCGGAGGCGGAAGCCAAGCCGTGACCTCTTTCTTGTACGCCAACGCCTTCCTGATCATCACGCTCGTGAAGATCGTGCTGATGCTCGTTATCCTTTTGACCGTCAACGCCTATCTCACCTGGTTCGAGCGCAAACTCGTCGCGCACATTCAGTCGCGCTGGGGGCCGCATCGCGTAGGGCCGCACGGGTTGCTGCAGCCGTTGGCGGATGGCGCGAAGTTTCTTTTGAAAGAAGATCCCACGCCCGCGGGAGTGGACAGGTTTGTCTACTTCCTGGCTCCGCTGCTCTCGCTGGGGCTCGCGATGACCTCCATCGCGATCATTCCGTTTGGACCCGATCCGCTGCCGTGGCTCATCCTCGGCCAGAAAGTGTATCTTGGCATCGCGGACCTGAATATCGGCATCCTCGGGTTGTTTGCGATTACCGCTCTCGGTGTTTACGGCATCGCCCTCGCGGGCTGGTCTTCGAACAGCAAATATCCGCTGATGGGCGGCCTGCGCAGCTCGGCGCAGATGATCAGTTACGAGCTGGCCATGACGATGTCCGTGGTTGGCGTGTTGCTCACCGCCGGAAGTTTCAGCCTGCGCGACATCATTGACGCGCAGAAAAATGCTCATGGGATTTTCGGCTGGCAAGGAATTTTCAGTTGGAGTATTTTTGCCGGTCCCCTGCCGCAAATCCTTGGATTCTTCTGCTTTTACGTCGCGGCCATCGCGGAAACCAATCGTGCGCCGTTCGATTTGCCGGAAGCGGAATCCGAACTCGTCGCCGGCTTCCACACGGAATACGCCAGCTTCAAGTTCGCCATGTTTTTCATCGCCGAGTACACCAGCATGATCACGGTGTCCTGCCTGTGCTCGATTCTTTTCTTCGGCGGATGGCTGTCTCCCTTCCCTCCTTCCTGGACATTCACGTTCTATCTGCCGTCGCTGATCCTCATTCCCTCCGGGCTGTGGGTCATCTGGGACGGCTTACGGTATGAAACGATTTGGGGAAGGCTCATCTTGCCCGGAATTGGCGCGGCACTGGTCGCAATCGGCGCGGCGCTGATCCTTCTTCCGGCGTTGAACAACTTCATTCAGGGGCCGTTCTGGCTGCTTTCCAAGATTTTTGTGTTCCTTTTTGTGTATGTGTGGATGCGCGGCACGCTTCCGCGCTTCCGCTATGACCAACTGATGTCGTTTGGGTGGAAGTTGCTTCTGCCGGTTTCGCTGGTCAATGTCGTCCTGACCGCCGGCGCGATTCTCTGGAGAGGCTACTGATGAACGCGCCTCTACTGGTTTTCTTTGTTCTAGCGGCGCTGGCCGTGGGCGGCGCCGTGAATCTCATTCTGCAAAAGCATCCGATTCACAGTGCGCTTTCGCTCATCGTCGTGATGGTGTCGCTCGCGGGGCTTTATCTGCTGATGGGCGCGGAATTCGTCGCCGCCGTGCAAATCATCGTGTACGGCGGCGCGATCATGGTGCTGTTTGTGTTTGTCATCATGCTCTTGAATGCCGGGATCGAAGAGCACACCAACTTTTCCAAGCTGGCCGGATTTGCGGGCATTCCTCTCGCCTTGGCCGTTACCGGATTCATCGCCGCCGCGGTTGCGCGCTCGAATGACGCCGTGCTTTCCGTATCGCAGACCGGCGCGGTGGCTCCGACGAAAGAGCTCTCGACGCTGCTCTTCCGTGAATTTGTATATCCCTTCGAACTGACCTCGTTTCTGATCCTGATTGCCATTCTGGGCGCCATTGTGCTGGCCCAGCGGGAGCATAGCTGATGATCCCGACGAGCTATTATCTCGTTCTCAGCGCCATTCTTTTCGGGCTTGGCGTGGTGGCTTTTATTTTCAAGCGCAACGTCATCACCATTTTCATGTCCATCGAGCTGATGCTCAACGCCGTCAACCTGGCTTTCGTGGCCTTCAGCCGGGCGCTAGGCCAGCTCGACGGACAGGTTTTCGTTTTATTTGTGATCGTGGTGGCGGCCGCGGAAGCCGCCGTGGGCCTAGGAATCGTTATTCTCATTGCGCGCAACCGGCAGTCGCTTAACGTCGAGCGCGTCGACCTGCTCAAACTCTAATGCCGACACCGATGCTCGATTATTTGTGGATCATCCCGTTGCTGCCGCTTCTCGGCAGCGCGACGAACGGCTTGCTTGGCGGCAAGTGGCCGAAGAACATTGTCAACCTTGTGGCGGTCGGCTCAACAGGTCTCTCGTTTGCCTGTGCGCTCGAAGCCGTCCGCGAGTTTTTTGGAAAGGGACAAGGTCTCGTTCACAAGGAATTTTTTGACTGGATCGTGGCCGGCAACTTCCGGGCGGGCTTCGACCTGCAAATGGACCAGCTGACGGTCGTCATGCTTCTGGTCGTCACCGGTGTCGGCTGGCTCATTCACATTTATTCCATGGGCTACATGGCCCACGAGGGCGGGTACTACCGCTTCTTCTCGTACCTCAACTTGTTTATGTTTTTCATGCTGATTCTCATTCTCGGCGCGAACTACGTGCTTTTGTTCGTTGGATGGGAAGGCGTGGGTCTCTGCAGCTATTTGCTGATCGGATTTTATTTCTTGCGGAAATCGGCCGCCGACGCCGGAAAGAAAGCGTTCATCGTCAATCGCATCGGCGATTTCGGATTCATGCTGGGGATGTTTTTGCTCTTCCGCGCCTTCCATACCCTGGATTTCCAGGCCATCTTCACCAGCCCCACGCTGCAAGGCTGGCCCGTGGAATTAAGCGGGCATCTTGGCACTTTGACGTTTGCCTGTTTGCTGCTGTTCATGGGCGCCTGCGGTAAATCGGCGCAGCTTCCGCTTTACGTTTGGCTGCCGGACGCCATGGAAGGTCCCACACCGGTCAGCGCGTTGATCCACGCGGCGACGATGGTGACGGCGGGCGTGTATGTAGTTGCGCGTTCGCACATTCTTTTTACGCATGCTCCTACGGCGATGCTGGTCGTGGCGATTGTCGGCTGTGCGACGGCGTTCTTTGCGGCCACCATCGGCCTCGTGCAGACGGACATCAAGAAAGTTCTCGCTTACTCCACCGTCAGTCAGCTCGGATACATGTTTCTGGCCTGCGGTGTCGGAGCATTTTCCGCCGGCATCTTCCACTTGATGACGCATGCTTTTTTCAAAGCCCTGCTCTTCCTCGCGGCGGGCAGCGTCATCCATGCCATGGGCGGCGAACAGGACATGCGCCACATGGGCGGCCTCAGCAAGAGAATCAAGTGGACCTATCGGACGATGCTGACCGCCACGCTGGCCATCGCCGGAATCCCGCCCCTGGCCGGTTTTTTCAGCAAGGATTCCATCCTTCTGAGCGCGTTTCAGAGTGAGAACGGCGGAGCAAATGTCGGCCGTGTTCTCTACGGTTTTGGGCTGCTTACGGCGTTGCTCACCGCTTTCTACATGTTCCGTCTGATCTTCCTTACTTTTTTTGGGGAACAGCGTTACGACGAGCATCACGTTCACGTGCACGAATCGCCGTGGACCATGCTTGGGCCGTTGGTGATTCTCGCAGTGCTCTCAGTCATCGGCGGCTGGCTCGCGGCTCCGTCTTTCTTTGGTGGCAGCGATTTGTTCGCGAACTTCCTGGCGCCGGTATTCGGAGGCGCTGAATCCGCCGGCACGGAGGCCGCCGCACGCGCTCTCGAAATCCCCATGGCCGTCGTTGCCGTGGTCACGGCGCTCATCGGCATCTTCGTGGCCTTCTGGCTCTATCTGCGGCAGCCGGGCAAGCCCGAAGCGCTGGCGAAATCGATGCATGGCGTCTACACGACTTTGCTGAACAAGTATTACGTCGATGAGTTGTACGCTGCAGTCGTCGTCCAGCCTCTTGTCTGGCTCTCCACCAACGTCCTCTGGAAAGTCGCCGACGTCGGTGCCATCGACGGCGCCGTCAACGGCATCGCTTCGGGCGCCACCGCCATCGGTGATGCTTCGCGTCACACCCAGTCCGGCAATACGCGCAGTTATGCGGTCTGGGTTGTTGTCGGCGCCATCGTGGTCATTGCGGTCATCTTCTTCTGGCCCACCACAACAGCAAAGCCAGTCATCGGGATGGTGCGCTGATGCCCCTCGGCGGACACTTGCTTACGATTCTGATCTTCTTCCCTGCCGCGGGCGCGCTCGCGCTTTTGCTGCTTCGCGCCGACGACCACAAATGGATTCGTGGCTTCGCCTTCGGCATCTCCCTCGTGGAGTTCGTTCTTTCACTCGGTCTGCTGTGGCAAGCGCCTGTGGGCACAGCCGGCTACCAGCGCGAAGAGTTTGCCCGCTGGATTGGCAATCCGCCAATCAATTACCACCTCGGCGTCGATGGCATCAGTCTTTTCCTGGTGATTCTGACGACCTTCCTGACGGCCATCTCGATTCTCGCTTCCTGGAAAAACATCGAGCACCGCGTCAAAGAGTTCTTCGTCATGCTTTTGATGCTGGAGGTCGGCGTCGTCGGCGTCTTCCTCTCGCTCGACCTCTTCCTCTTCTTCTTGTTTTGGGAAGTCATGTTGATTCCTATGGCCTTCCTCATCGGCATCTGGGGCCACGAGCGACGCATCTACGCCGCCGTAAAGTTTGTACTCTTCACCATGGCGGGCTCGATTTTGATGTTAGTGGGCATTCTGTGGCTCTACAACGTCACCGACACGTTCGACCTCCCGGCCATTCAGGGCATTCTGCAGCACGGCGGCGTTCCAGGACTCACGCCCGGCGTGGAAATGCTTCTCTTCCTTTCGTTCTTCGTTGCGTTCGCCATCAAGGTGCCGCTGTTCCCGCTGCACACCTGGTTGCCCGACGCTCACGTGGAAGCGCCGACGGCCGGCTCCGTCATGCTCGCAGGCGTCCTTTTGAAAATGGGCACCTACGGCATGATGCGCTTCTGCCTGCCGCTTTTCCCGGAAGCTTCCAAGCGCGCCGCGCCTTATGTCGCCACGCTCGCCATCATCGGCATCATTTATGGCGCGCTGGTCTCGATGGTGCAGCCCAATCTTAAGAAACTCGTCGCCTACTCCAGCGTCAGCCACCTCGGCTTCGTGGTTCTGGGCATCTTCGCGTTCCATAATATTTCCATGCAGGGCGCGGTGTATCAGATGCTGGCGCACGGCGTTTCTACCGGCGCGCTCTTCCTGCTCGTCGGCATGCTCCATGACCGGCGCCACACCTTCGAAATCGCCGAGTACGGCGGACTGTCCACGCCGATGCCGCACTTCGCGGCGTTTTTCCTGTTCGTCGCGCTCTCCTCGATGGGCTTGCCGATGCTCAATGGCTTCGTGGGCGAGTACTTGATCTTGCTCGGCACTTACCAGGCGCATTGGCAGTGGGCTTCCTGGGCAGCGCTTGGCGTGATTCTCTCCGCGTGCTACCTGCTGTGGTCGTATCAGCGCGTCTTTTTTGGCGACATCACCCACGAAAAGAACCGAACGCTCCCGGATGCTTCCGCGCGCGAACGGTGGATTCTCGGAACCATGGCCGTTGTCATCCTTTGGATGGGCATCAGCTCCGCGTTCATCACGCACCGCACGGCGGACGCTTCGCAAATCATCATCGATCGCGTGCAACCGCCGGGTCCCGCGGAGGCCGCAACTCCTTTGCAGCACGCGCCGCGGGCAGCGACCACACACGCAGCGACCACACGCGCTCCATCGGCGAAAGAAATTTCACTCGAAAGGCTCGGCAGCCGCTAAATGTTCCCCAGCACCGCAGATCTATATCGCGTACTTCCGGAACTCGTGTGGTGTGTCTTCGGCATTCTGCTGATGCTGTTGCAGCCGTTCACACGCAACCGCCACTTCTTGTCCGCCGTGGCCGCCGGCGGCGCTCTGCTAGGCACATTCGCCTCGTATGTCGCGGCCGAGAACGCCGGCTCGGGCTTTTTCAACTTGGTCCAGATCGACGCCTTTAGCCAATTCTTTCATCTTCTCGTTGGCGGCGTCGCGTTCCTGGTCATTCTCACTGCCGGCCCGTATCTCCATCGCGAACGTCTCGAGTTCGCGGAGTTTTACGCGCTGCTGCTCTTCGCCACCGCCGGTATGGGCGTACTCGCTTCCGCCCAGGAACTCATCACTGCGTTCATCGGTCTCGAGATGAGCTCCATCTCCAGCTACATCCTCGCCGGATACCGGCGCGATGCGCTCAAGTCCAGCGAATCGGCGATGAAATATTTTCTGCTGGGCTCATTTGCAACGGCTTTTTTCCTCTACGGCATCGCCCTAGTCTACGGCGCGACGGGCACCACCAATCTTTCGAAGATGGGCTCGCTGAATGAATCGAGCACGCTTCTCGAACTGGGTCTTGCCCTGATTCTTATCGGCCTGGGCTTCAAGGTCGCCGCCGCGCCTTTCCAGATTTGGACGCCAGACGTTTACGAAGGCGCCCCCACGCCGGTCACAGCGCTCTTCTCCGCGGGACCAAAGGCCGCGGCCTTCGCGCTGCTCCTGCGCATTTTCGCCACAGTTCCCGCCGCCACGCATTTCTGGTTCTGGGCCTTCTGGATTCTCGCCGCGCTTACCATGTTCCTCGGGAATCTAGGCGCGCTCGTGCAGACCAACGTCAAGCGCCTGCTGGCCTACAGCTCGATCGCCCACGCCGGATACATCCTGGTGGCCTTCGCTGCTGTCACCTTCATGAAGAACGATCTCAAGGAAGGCGCAGGGGCGGCCTACGCTGCGGTTCTCTTCTATTTGCTGAGCTACGCCCTCGTAAAGATTGGCGCGTTCACCATCGTCTCGCAGCTCGGCGGCGCGGGCGAAAAGCATCTCTCGCTCGACGACTACGCCGGTCTGGCGCAGCGCCAGCCCTTCGTTGCCGCAGCGCTCAGCCTGTATCTCCTATCGCTCCTGGGGCTGCCCGTCACCGCCGGTTTCTTCGGCAAGTTCTACATCTTCAAGGCCGCCGTCAACTCGCATCTCATCTGGCTCGCCGTGCTCATGGCCGTCAACAGCATCATCGGCGCCTACTACTATTTGCGTCTCATCGTGGTCATGTACATGCGCGACCCCAGCGCAGAAGCCGCCGCCGAAGCTCCCGCGCGCTTCCCGCTCACGGTGAACCTAGTCCTGTTCATTACCTGCGTGGGCACCGTCCTCTTCGGCCTGTTCCCTAACTCAGTCCTGAATTTCATCCTTCAGCCCACTCTGTTCGGCCACTGATCTTCGCCGCCTCTTATCCTTCTTAATTTCTCACCAAAAAGAAAATGGCCCGGAAGCTTTCGCCTCCGGGCCGAAGCTGTCGACGCTGTTCAATCGATTCTTTACTTCACCTTGATAATGATCATCAGAAAGGTGAACAAGACCAGTGTTTCCACGAATGCCAGGCTGAGCAGCATCGGCGTAAAAATACTCTGTGCAGCTCCGGGGTTGCGCGCGATGCCTTCCAACGCTGCCGCGCCGATCTTTCCCTGGCCGAGTCCGCAGCCAAACGCCGCGATGCCCATGCCAAAGGCTGCCGCAATCCACAGCATCGAGCGGTTCTGTGCTGGTGCTTGGGCTGTCCCGTTATCTTGCGCGAATGCTGCCGGTGCAATGGCCATCACCAGCATCAACGCGAGCAACAACATGCTCCACTTCTTCATTACTGCCTCCTTATGAGTTGCCGCCAGGAGGTGGTTCCCGGACACCGTGCAGCCGGGCTCACACTGTAGCGACAAAATGCCGGCAACGCGTGCCGGCAAAATCGGATTAATGTTCCTCTGCCGTAGCCAGTCCCAGATAGGACGCCGGCAGGACCGTGAAGATGATCGTCTGCACGAAAGCCACCAGAAGGTGCAGAGCGATGAACACGAGCGGGATGAGCGCGGGGAATATTGCAACCACAATGCCGCCCACGCGAGAGGACTCCCACACAGACACAAAAGCCTGCGCGAGAAGGCCTAGGAACAGACTGTAAATCAAGTCGCTCGAAAAAATGTTGGCATACAGACGGACCGTCAAGGACAGCAACCGGGCCAGCGTGCTAATGAGCTCCACGGGAAAAATCAGCCATGACATCCACCAAACCGGACCGGCAAACTGTTTCGCGTATGTAAGGGGGCCATGATGGCGCATTCCCTGCCAGTTAAAATAGAGAAAGACAATGCTGGCGCATGCCAGGGGCACGGTGACGTGGCCCGTGGGAGCGGAAAACCACGGGAACAAACTGAAAAGATTTGAAAAAAGGATGAAAATGCTTATGGTTCCGATCAAATAGATGTACGAGCGAGCGTGATGACCAGCGCTCTCGTCCAGGATGTCCCGGATACCCAGGCGCATGGGATTGGTGATTAACATCTCTGCGACTTGCTGCATCGCGCCGGGCTTCTCTACCGAAAGGCGCGATTTTACGATCAGCGCCAGGATCGTGACGAGTAATAGCACCAAAACGCCCATCACGATGTGTTGCGGAATGGGCAAATCCGCGTTTTCCGGTTCAAGTTTCAAGAAATGAAGGACCGCGATGACCATCGAACCGAAGTAGTGGTTCGCAAATTGCGTGATTGGACTGATGTGCTCTTCCATCTTTGCCTGCCCGCAGCGGGCTCAACTCCTCATTTGATCGATTGCATGATTTCCCACACGCTGGCCACGATGATGGCCGCCGCTAAGGCACACAACCCCGACACAATGCTTACGAGGGGAACGTGCAGATAAACAAAAATAACATACACGGCGAGGCCTATCAAGGCGTAGCGGAACGTCGCCGCCAGGTAGATGGCGCCGGAAGTTCGAGGTTTCCCCTCGCCAGGTGGGGCCGCAGCCGCATTGGTGAAAGCTTCCAATCCGCGCCCCAGCCACCGGAAATTGAGCCATCCGAGCCCGCAGCCGAACAGCAGTCCTTCGGTCCAGTCCCATCTGTGCAATATCGCCGCCAAAACACCCGCGGCGATGCCAAACGCCGGCGTTAAATAAGTGATTCGGCGTAGCGTCCTTTTTCCAAAAGAAGTAGAGGGCGAAAGCTCAGGAGTTGGGCTTGCCATTACTGCTTGAACTCCCCGGGCCAAGCCTGCGCGCGATTTCGAGAATTCCAGCTACAAAGCCAAAAATGCCAAACACAACGAGCAACCACGGTGTGGTATGAAGCCATTTATCCAAATAGAAGCCGATGAGACCGCCCACCGCCACCGCACCGACAAACGTGAAAGGCATTTCAAAAGCTAGTGTGGATTGATTGGTGAGGTCTCGCGCCTTTTTCAAGCTGGCAGATTCCGGCGAGACCGGCTTCGGATTGTTATCACTATTGTCCAAAGGCATAGTGTGCCAGGCGCTTGAAGGGTTCAGCATACAACCCGGCGGCAAGCGACACAAACACCGCCGCGCCCAGCACCACCGCTTCTCCACTGCTCATCACCAGCCGCGGCGCATCCTCGGCCGACCGCACGCGCCAGGCGCGCACGACCAGTCGCAAGTAGTAGTACAGCCCGGGCAGGACGGAAACCGCCGCGGCGGCTGCAATCCACGGGTGCTTGGCTTCGATCAGCGCCTTGAAAATATAATACTTCCCCAGGAATCCCGCCGTCGGCGGAATCCCCGCCAGTGACAGCATGAAGATGACCAGCAGCACCGCAGTTGCGGGACTTCTCTGGAATAGACCATTCACATCATCAAGCACTTCGCCGCTTGAATCTTTCTGCCGCAAGACCGTCACCACTGCGAATGCGCCCACCGTCATGAACACGTAAGCGATCAAATAGTACGCTACGCCAATAAATCCCGACTCATTCCCGGCCACAAAGCCGAGCAACAGGAATCCCACATGCACGATTGCGGAGTACGCCAGCATGCGTTTCAAGTTTCGCTGACGCAGCGCCATGAAACTTCCCCACAACAGCGAAACAAGTGCGAAGCCCGCAATCAAGTGCACCCACGCATCGTGCGCGTACAAGAAAACAAAAAGAAACAGCCGCAGTAGCAGCGCAAAAACCGCCGTCACCGAAGCGGCGCTCACGAACGCGGCCACCGGTGTCGGCGCTCCCTCATACACTTCCGGCGCCCATTGATGAAACGGCACGGCTGCAATCTTACAAAACAAAGCCACGACGAGGACGAGGAACGCAAGGATGGCCAGCCACCCATTGAACCCGCCAAAAGGCAATCCCCGCCGCGCGCCAAAATCCAGCATGGCCCCCATCCGGCCAACGCTCGTCGTCCCGAATATTCCGTACAGCAGCGAGAACCCATACGCGAGCACGCCGGAGCTGAATCCTCCATATAGCAAATATTTCAATGCCGCCTCGCGCGACCTTTTTTCCCTGCGCAAAACTCCCGCCAGGGCATACAGGCTCAGCGCCATGATCTCGACCCCAAGAAACAAAACGATGGCGTCGATCCCCGAGGCCATCACCAGCATTCCCGCGCATGCGAATAACAACAGCGCGTAGTACTTCCCGTGCTGCTCATCTTCGATTTCCATGTAGCGTACGGAAAGCAAAATCACCAACGCGGCGGCCACTAGAAAAATCACGGCAAAGAAAAGAAACATGGGGTCGATGATTGCGGTGTCGCGAAAACCCAGCAGGATCGGGTCGCCGGAATCGCGCCGCGCTTGCTCCACGCGGCCCCGCAGCAGCCACAACGTGACGCCGCTGAAAAAAATCCCCGCTAACGCCAGCACCGCGTTCCAGTATTTCTCTTTCGCGTCAATCCAGCGATCGATCAGCAGAATTCCCAGCGCGAACAGCAAAAGCTCCATCTCCGGCAGAATCACCGCGCCGTCACCCTGCAGGTACGCGCGCAACGCTTGGATCGCAGAGATATGCATTTACGTGTCTAGTCCGCCTTAAAATGTTGGGGAAATTTTCGGACGTCGAAAACTTTCTTCGTCCTTCCAGCAAAATCAACTGCCTCCGTGGCTTCCACCCGCCTCTTCCCTACCACGAAAGCAGTTCTTTCTCATCTCCACTCTTCGCGTCGCGCCCTCGAAAAACCGCGGCGATAATCGCCAGCCCCACCACCGCCTCGGCGATGGCAACCACGACAAGTAGAATCGCGACCGCCTGGCCGGAAGCGTCGCCAAACCAGCGCGAACATGCCGCCAGATTGATATTCACGGCATTGAGGATCAACTCGACCGACATCAGCACCACAAGCGCATTACGGCGCATCACCACACCGGTCACACCCAGAAGGAACAGTGCGAAACTCAAAAAGAAATAATGTTCAATCGAGAGCATCGCCCCTCCCCGCCTTCTGCTTCGTCATGACCACAGCGCCGACAACCGCCACGACCAGCAGCACCACGGCAATCTCGAAAGCCAGCAAGTAGGAGCCAAACAAGCTCCGCATCACGGCCCGGGCGTCCGGCGCAATCTTTGCCGCCGCGCTTGAACCAAAGGCCAACAGCCGGGCGACGGGTCTCTTCCGCACCGACCAAATCATCAGCGCGGTTTCTCCACCCAGGACCACCACAATCAGCATCAGCGTACCGATTCGCCGCACAAATTGTTTTCCTTGCGGCATACCATCGAGATGCAGCCGCTTCATGACGGTCACGAATAACGCTACGATCGCTCCGGCAAAAAGCAGAATCTGCATGCCAAAAAGAATTCGCGACTGAAGTTGCAAAAAAATCCCCGCAGTAGCCAGGAGGGTCACGGCCAGGCAAGCCGCGCTCTGCATCGCCCTGCGCCGCGTCACCATCAGCGCCGCGCTCAGCACCGCGATCCCCGCTAAACCATAAAACACAACGCTATTCGACATCTGCCCCGCCACCCTGATTTCTGTTCAAAATGAAGCTACGCCAGACCCCATTTCTACTTCTCAAATAGCAGCTCTCCCGCCCGCTGCGTCGCCTTCACCACCGCTTTAATCAGCGTCACGCGCAACTTCCCTTCTTCCAGCTCCAGAATCCCATCAATTGTGCACCCCGCCGGCGTAGTCACCGCGTCCTTCAGCAACGCGGGATGGTCCCCGGTCTCCAGCACCACGCTGGCCGCTCCCTTCATCGTTTGCGCCGCCAGTAGTGTGGCCACGTCGCGTGGCAAACCTACCTTCACTCCTGCCTCCGCCAGCGACTCCAAAATAATGTACGCGAACGCCGGCCCGCTGGCCGAAAGTCCCGTCACCGCATCCATGTTTTTTTCATCCACCACCACCGTGCGCCCCACGGCATCAAACATGGCCTTGGCCACCTCCACGTGCTCCGCCGTCGCGCTCGCTCCCCGGCAAATCCCCGCCATCCCGCACCCAACCGTCGAGCACGTGTTGGGCATCACGCGCACCACCGGCACATTCCCGCCGAGATGCTGTTCGATGAAGCTCGTCGGCACCGACGCCGCCACGGAAATCACCAGCGTCTTCTCGTTCAGTTCCGGCGCAATCTCTTTCAGCACGTCGCCCACCACCTGCGGTTTCACGCCCAGGAGCACAATATCCGCGCCCTTCACCGCCTTGCGGTTCTCCGTCGTCACCGCCACGCCCAGCTCTTTCCCCAGCGTCGACGCCTTCTCCAAGTGCTTTACCGTCGCCGTTACTCGCTTCGCGCTGAACAGCCCCTGCTTCAAGTAAGCACGCAGCAAAATACCGCCCAGCTTCCCCGTTCCCAACACTGCCAATCTCTTGTCCGCTAGTTTTTGTGTCATGGCACAAACATTGTTGACGGTATCCGTTTCGCGGTCAATCCAAGAATCGCAAATTCTTCGCCCTCGCGTAGTTTATCCAGCGAACACATCCCCATCTCCACCTCGAATCCACCCTGTGCGAATGAGAAGATAGAGCCATGGATCCCGCGCCTTCCCTCCCAGGCTCCTCCGTTGCGTCCGCGAGCACGTCTGCCGCGTCGGCGACCGACAACCGCTCCCCTTTTTACAATTTGATCGCGTTCTTCCTCGAAAGCGGTATTCAGCTCTGGGTCCGCCTTACCGGCAAACGCATCTGCAAGACCGACGCTCCCTGGCTAAACTGCCCGCTCGGCGAACGCGGCCGCATTGGCACGGGAATCTACGAACGCATCGCCCGCGATGAAAATCTCCAGATCCGTATTCCTCCGAGCGCCGGCTTGATTCCCGATTTCAACGCCCTCCGCGGCCCCAGCTTCAATCCCGGCACGATTCACCCCGCCATTCGCCATTTTTACGAGCACACCGCCAGCTACAACCTCGAAGTCTGGACCGAAGTCTCTCTCCTCGGGCGTTTTTTCCTGTGGCTCCTCGTGGAGTTCATTAGCCGCCGCATGGACCAGCTCAACTTCCCCATCTCTTCTCTCGAAGTCGCCAAGGGTATGAGCAGCGAAGTCGTCCAGCTCATCGACCCGGCCGGTGAGCGTGCTTCGGAACGCCTTGCTTACACCGGCTGGCTTCGCCGCCTGAAATCTTCCGGCCACGTCATCTACGCCGGCCTCTACTCCACCGTCCAGGTCCCCGGCGAGACCGATCCCTGCGTCAAGGTCACTTTCCCCTGCGATGGCAGCGCCAACGTCTATCTCTCTCCCGTCGCTCATCCCGACGGCTCGTTCGGCCTCGATTCCTCCGGTTCCGCCTGGGGACGCTCCGGCTTTTATCGTGTCTTTGCGGCTGGGGCCGATCACTGTCGCGTCCGCTACATCAAAACGCTCCACGAACTCTTCCGCGTCTATGTCGACAACGAGGGCATACTCCGCACCGACCACACGATCTCCTTCCTCGGCCTCACTATCATCCGCCTTCACTACAAAATGTCCCCCGCCTCCGCCTTCCATCCCTAGCTTGTACGTTGCTTTCAAATGCTCTCTTCTTCGCTGCTCTTCAATAGTTGCGACCTTTGCGTCTATAATGCCCCCCAACAATGGCCCTGACTCCTGGCACGAAGATTGGACCGTACGAAATCATCGCCCTGCTGGGCGCAGGCGGCATGGGCGAAGTCTATCGGGCCAGGGACACCCGGCTCGGGCGCGACGTCGCCCTAAAAATCCTTCCCGAATCTTTTGCCGGCGACGCCGATCGTCTGCACCGCTTCGAGCAGGAATCCCGCGCCGTCGCCGCCCTCAATCATCCCAACATTCTCGCCATCTATGACGTAGGCCGGCAGGACCGCACCCCCTTCCTCGTCTCCGAATTGCTGGAAGGCCAGAGCTTGCGCGCCGCGATGGATCACGGCGCGCTCTCGCAGCGCAAAGCCATTGAATACGGCGTCGAGATCGCCCAGGGCCTCGCAGCCGCCCATCAAAAAGGAATCGTCCATCGCGACCTCAAACCAGAAAACCTGTTCCTCACCAAAGACGGCAGAATCAAGATTCTGGATTTCGGACTTGCCAAGCTGGCCGCCAATTCCGACGGCCTTCTCGAGTCCGACGAAATGACGCTGGCCAGTTCGCGCACCGCCGCCGGGACGGTCATCGGCACGCCCAGCTATATGGCCCCGGAGCAAGTGCGCGGCGAACCCGCGGACGCGCGTACGGACATTTTCGCGTTCGGCGCCACGCTGTTTGAAATGTTATCCGGCCAGCGCGCCTTCCGGCGCGACACTCCGGCGGAAACAATGACCGCGGTGCTAAAAGAGGAGCCTCCGGACTTAACCGACCCCGCGCGCCCGATTTCTCCCGCCATGGACCGCATCGTTCGCCGCTGCCTCGAGAAGGATCCCGACCAGCGTTTCCAATCCGCAAAGGATTTGTCCTTCGCGCTGGGCGCCCTTTCAGGAACGGACACAAGCAGTGCGGCCCGAGCTGCCACCTCGCATTCCCAGAAACCGTTGCGCTTTTGGTTGCTTCCTACGCTGGTCGTGGCCGCGCTCGCTATCGTCGCCGCTGGCGCCTCTTTTCTCTCCAAGAGCTCCTCCGTGGCCGAGCGCTTGCAATTCTCCATTCAGGTTCCCGGTGAAGTGGACCACGTAGCGCTCTCCGCCGATGGCCGCATGCTCGCCTACGTGTCGCCGGACGAGAACACCGGAGCTCCCACGCTTTATGTGCAGCGCGTGGGCTCCGCTAATGTCACCGCCATGCCCAATACGCAAGGAGCCAGTTATCCGTTCTGGTCGCCCGACGGCGCCAATGTGGCGTTCTTCGCGAATGGCAAGCTGCTGAAGATGCCCGCCTCTGGCGGCAACCCGCAAGTTCTGGCCTCGGTTACCACCGCCCGAGGAGGTACTTGGGGAAGAAAAAACGTAATTGTCTACGCACCCGCGGCCGATGGCCCTTTGTGGAGCGTTCATCCGGATGGCAGCGCTGCCGCCGCATTGACGGGGAATCTGTTCGGCAAGGACGAAGAGTCTCACCGCTGGCCTTTCTTCCTTCCCGATGGCGAACATTTTATATTTTGGGCCGGGAATTTCGAGCACGACCCACACGATCGCGCAAACGGAATCTTCGTGAGCTCCCTCAGCGGGAAAGAGAAGAAGTTGGTCACCGCGGCCTATTCCAACGCGGCCTACGGCAGCGGAAATCTGCTCTATGTGGATGACAAGCAACAATTGATCGCTGTGCCCATGGATCCTTCGAAAGCCACGGTCTCCGGCGAACCGCGCGTGCTTGTGAATTCGGTGGGGTTTCAGCCCTCGACCTTTTGGGGCGCTTACGCGGCTGCCGACAACGGAACCATTGTTTTCAGCGATAGAACTCAGTCCACCTTGTCTGCACTCACCTGGTTTGATCGTCAGGGCAAGGAGTTGGGGCGCGTAGGTGAGATCGGCGTCCTGGCCAACCCCTCGCTTTCCCCGGATGGCGAGCACGCCACCGTCGATATTACCGACCTGAAAGCCAATAATATCGATGTGTGGATCGAAAGCGTAAAGGGCGGAAGTAACGCGCGCTTCACATTTGACCCCGCAGAGGAGGCCATCGGAGTGTGGTCGCGCGATGGGCAATTTATTGTCTACCGTTCCGTGTCCCACGGCCCGTTCCTGGCGTTGAAGCGCGCCAACGGTCTGGAACATGAAAGCTCGATCCTCAGAATCGGGAATGTCGCGGGAGACATCTATCCGAATGCCTGGACGTTGGATCAAAAGTACATCCTCTGCACTCATCAGGGGATTGCCAATGCGGACTTGGTTCTCGTTCCTGCCAACGGCGGCGAGATGATTCCGTTTCTTCCTACCAAGGCCAGCGCCAACAACGCGCAGATTTCTCCCGATGGAAAATGGGTAGCGTATGCCTCGAATGAATCGGGAGACTGGGAGGTTTACGTCACTACCTTTCCCGGTGCGGCAGGAAAATGGCAAGTTTCGCGTGGTGGCGGCAAGGAGCCGCGCTGGCGCGGCGACGGCAAAGAAATCTTTTATCTTGGACTCACCGGCGTGCTCATGGCTGCGCCCGTGGACGCCGCCGGTACTTTTTCCAGCAGCACGCCCGTACCATTATTTCAGATTCGCGCCCGCGCGCCCATCTCCTCCACGGACATTTTCACTTACGACGTGACCAAAGATGGCAAGCGCTTTCTGGTGAACCGTTACGTCCGGCCCGACCATGTGATGCCTCTCACTATCGTTCTCCACGCCACCGCGGAATCTCCTCATTATTAGCCCTGATTCCTCACGAGCACCTCACAGCAATCTGAGCATCGCTTGATGAGGTGTGCGGCACCTTCGTTCCAAGATCGGTAACGGCGGTGCTATGATACGCGGCAAGTCCGGGAGTGGAGCCACCTCGATGCCCGACGAAACCAATAACCCAAGCGCGCAATTCCTCGAGCGCAAACTAGCGACCATTCTTTCCGCCGATGTCGCCGAATTCAGCCGCCTCATGGGCGAGGACGAAGAGCAAACGCTCCGGACTTTTCGCGGCCATAAGCAAGTCTTCGAGTCCCTGGTGGCCATGCACCGCGGACGCATTTTCAACACCGCCGGCGACGCCATCCTCGCGGAATTCAACAGCGCGGTGGAAGCGGTTCGCTGTGCCACCGACATCCAGACGGCTCTGCGCACCCGCAACGATCAATTGCCGCCCTCCCGCCAGGTGCGCTTCCGCATCGGCGTCAACCTCGGTGACGTCATGGTCCAGGGGCAGGATCTTTTGGGTGACGGCGTCAACGTCGCCGCACGCCTGCAAACCGCCGCCGAGCCCGGCGGCATCTGCATTTCCGGGAGCGTTCACGACCAGATTCGCAATAAGTTGTCGCTCTCGTTTCAGTCCCTTGGTGAAAGGAGTTACAAAAATATCCCGCAGCCGGTCCGTACCTTCTCCGTCACCGAATCCGAGGGCGGCGGCACTCTCCCATCGCCCAAGCCTCACAACGGCGCGGGCAGTTCCGCAAAATGGATCGTTGGCGCTGTGGTGCTTCTGCTTGTGGGCGGCGGCTATTGGGCGTACTCCGTAAACGAGCGCAACAAAGCGCAGCGCACAAGTGACATCCCAGCACCAGCTAGCCAGGCACCTGCACCAACATCGCCCGAGCCCGCAAAACCGATCGTCGAAAAACCCGCAACGGACCAGCCTCCACCATCCGCGAATTCATCTCCGCCCGCCGCGGGTGCGCCCAAAGCCAACTCAACGGAGTCGCCACGCCCCGCTCCTCACGCGTCGGCAAAACGCAGCGCCTCTGCCGTTTCCGCGGCGCCTGCCACCAAGGCAAGTCCGAACGATGGCGTCTACTTCGGGCAAATTTGCTCCGCCAAGACTGCGAAAGAGCCCAGGCAGTGCTACCGCGAAGCCGGCACAGTCAGCGGTGGCAGAATCACCGGTCAGTGGCCGATGGGTCGCGACACCGGCATCACCATGTTTCTTGCAGGCGACATCACCCCCTCCGGCGATGTCACGATCGAGATGCACAGCGTAAAGCCCGATGGCTCCCGCGGCGTCACCATCGATCTCAAGGGCACTCTTCTTGACGGCCGGCTCGATGCCAGCGGCAGCTTTCGCATGGGGCGCCCCGTAACCCTGAACTGGCACAAATAATCCAGCCCAGTTCGTGAAACGGCGTTGATGTTGGTTCCCACGCGCTACGCTGCAGCATCTGCATATTTCAACTTACATCGCGTAAGAACTAGCCACCGCATCCGCGACGCGCTCGCCGTCCAGCACCACCGAATTCTCCAGCACCATCTCGAACGGATACCCCGCGTCAAAGAAAACGTCTCCCGCATGCCGCCGCGCGAGCACAATCGCCGTAACTGCCCCCGCGACCGCGACGCCGGCACCAATCCCCGCCACAACGCCGACGCTCGGTCCAGGCCTCGGCGGTGGGTTCAATACCGGCGGTTGTTGAAAGCCAAGTGCCACGCCCGTTGTATCCGGCGTTTCCGGAGCGGAAGCCTCCGGCAGCTTAGTCCCCGCATCTGCGGCCCGTGCTTCCGCCGTCGCTCCCTCCAACGCCACGTTGTAACCATTTACGAAAACGATCCGTGTGAAATGCACCTGCAAACCGCCGTGGCCCGAAGGTCCGCGCTTAATCACTTTATCGATCACGCCCTCCAAATACGTCCCCGCAGGAATCGCCACTTGTTTCCCTACCGTCACGGGAAACGCCGTCACCGCGCGCACCGTATCTCCCTTCTGCGCCGCTTTCAGGCGCATCGGGCTTGTCAGGATCAATGGCACGTGCGTGCCCGCAGGAATCGTGATCGCCTGTTTCTCCGTCTCCGTCGGTGTCTGGGCTTCAGCCGTAGGCGCTGTCTGCTGTACCTGCATGCTCGATTCTTGTGCAACGCAATTCGTCGCCATCAGGAGTCCCGCGATCATGAATAGCCGCATAGCTTTGTTCCTCCGTTTTTGTCTCGACATCCAAACACACGTTCCCCTTGGACACACTCCTCCACCTTGGCTTGTCTCTGCGGAATCTCTTGTGCGAACCCTAATCGAAGAACAACGCGAATGTCTCGCCGGCAAACTGCAACGATTCCAGCGAACTGGAACCGTCGGCGTTCGTGCGCGGCACGGCCTCATCGGCCAGCGATTTCGTGCCAAGAAGAACCACCCGCGCCGGCGCCTGCACCACCTGTTTTTTGTTTGCCAGAATCTCTACCTGCGTCGTCGGTCCCAGTCCCGTCCAGCGAATCTGATACTTTCCGGCCGTCAGCGGTGTTCCGCCAACCTGCATCGCGCTGGTCAGCATCACCGTTTTCGTGTGCACGTCTTTTCCACTCGGTTCCGGCGTCACAATCGGCGGCCCAGGGCAGCTCGTCCCCGAAAAACCGGGTGTGCCCGGAATCACTGTCGCTGGTGTGCCGGGCGAACCTGGTATTACCGTGTCGGGGAATCCCGGTGGCCCAGGAATCACCGTATCTGGCGTGGCCGGCGTGCCCGGAATCACTGTATCCGGCGTTCCCGGTGTTCCTGGAGTCGGCACGCACCTCGTCGAAGACTTCGTCGCCGAAAGTTGTAGCGGCCTCGATCCCCGCACCGCGCCAGCCACCGCGTCCGCCTCCAGCGTTAGCGGGGCCTGCAGGAACATTTCGATCGGTGCCCCGTTGTCCAGCAGGATGTCGTTGTTCGAAGTCACTTCCACGTACACTCTCGCCACCGCCGCTTCAATATCCGCCGTGGCATTTGCGTTTGCGCCAGCCGCTGGTTGCTGCCCCGCGCCCTGGCGGCTCACAGCTTGGCTCCCGGCGCTCTTCAAATCCTCGATAACGTCCGGAAGTTCCACCGTGTATCCGTTCGCGAACACCAGTTTCGTAAAATGCAGTTGAAACTCCGCATGCTGCGACAGCCAATGCGGCCGCGTTAATGCATCGATCCTGCCTTCCACGTACGTGCCCGGCGGAATCGCCATGTCGTTCCCGGCCACCACGGGAAACGCTGTTGCCGAATACACAACATCTCCTACGTTCGTGGTTTTCGCCCAAAGTGGCCGCGTCAACGCCAACGCCACTTTCGTTCCCGCGGGAACCGTAATCGTCGCTTTCTGATTTGTGCTTGCTTCTTGCGGTGGGTTCTGTACTTCAGACTGCGGCTCTTTCGCCGCAGCTTCTTGCGCCATTCCTGTCCAAGCGGTCAACAAAATTGCTGCCACAATTCGTCGCATCGCTGGTCACCTCCGAATTCTCGTTCTTCGGCGCCTGTGCAACAGACGCACCCTCCTCCTCTCCGGTTTCACCTTTGTATTGCAGCGTTTCGCGATTGCCCCTCATTTAGCAAACTGCGTCATCGCTGCGCAGGGTCCGCCGTTGTTTCCCAAATGCGCCGCCTATTGCCTGTGCTCCAGCGCATCCTTTATCGCCGCCAGCGACTTTTGCAGTGACGACGCCGAGCGGTCCGTCGCCACTTTTCGCACAATCGATCCCTTGAATCCTGTCAGCCCCGCCTGCTCCGATCCCATCGTTTTGATCAGGTAGAATCCCGTGGCCTTCGGGTCCGCGCTATCGCGCACGCAAAACGTCAAGTCTAGCGCCGTCTCGAAGTAGTGGCTCGAGTACAGTTGCTTCTCCGCAACCGCATACACCGGATCGCCGCCCACATCCGTACGCATCGTCAAAACGTGTACCACGCGCACCGTCGGCTTCAATCCGAATTTCACCCTCGCCCAGTAGAAGCTGTCTTCCACGTTCGCAGGCTTCCCCGCCGGATAGGCCAGCAGATAGTTGTCGAATTCGGGCAGATACTTCGGCAAAGCCTTTGCATAGCTGAGCATGTATTTGAACTGCTCCGGCACCTGCGTCGGATGCTTCTTGTCGTTGTAAACCCCCAGCACCTCGTTGCCCTCCCGCTGGTAGGCGGTCACGAGTTCCAGCACTTTCTTCCGGACCAGTTGGTTCGCTTCTTCCTCGGTATTGGCATCCGTCCACTCCACCAGCTGGTGGACGTCCTCGATCGCGCTCGCCGGCATTTGAATCTTGCAATCGCTCGGCTTGCACTCCTTCAATTCCTTCAAATCTTCGCTGTCCAACGTCAAATCCTTCAAGTCGGAAAGCTCCGGCGGATTGCTGAATTGCCGGATGGCCAAAAATCCCGGTACCGCCCGCAGCCGGTCGAAATCCCGAGCAAACTTCAGATAACTTTCTGGCTTTGCGTTGACGTACACCGCGCCAAACACAAAAATCTCATCCGCCTCGCGCGAATTTAGCTTCTTTGCAATCGCCTGCCCCCCGCGTATCGTCGCAATCTGCTCGTCCGAAAGTCCGATGTCCTCCTTAAAGTAAGTATGCAAACTCGGACTCGCCTGAGCCCAACAGCTCGCAGCTCCGCCCAAACTCCAAGCCACCAACACCGCCAACCGCCCTATTCCACAAATTTTCCCGCGCATCGCCCCCTCCGATTCCCGACTAAATCATATTTCCCTCTCCATCGACAACCCTCCCACAGCACGGTTCTCTACTGCACCTAACCGTTACTTACTCAATTGGGCATGACCAACCGCAAAAGCTCCGGCCCTACTTGCTGCTCCGATTATGATTATTGAACGAAGTAAAAAACACATTGGAGACTACATGCGAACCTACATAGCGGCAACGCTCATGATTGGATTCTTAGCGGTACTTCCAGCCAGTCCGCAGCAATCGCCGACCAATCCAGCGGCCCAAGCCCCGGCGGAGGTGGTCAAACCGTCCGCCAATGCAGCGCCATCCGACGTGGACAAGGGCCAAGACTCAACCATTATCTTCTTCCGGGAGAGCCACTTTGCAGGGTCTGCCCTCAAGCCTTCCATATTTGTGGACGGCAAAGAAATGGACCGCCTCGCAAACGGCCGCTGGTTTTCCGTTCATGCCGAGGCAGGTAAGCACCAACTTCAGTCCAGCGCCAAGAACGAACCCGCGACGGTGATCGAAACGGCGGCAGGCGAAACGACCTACGTGCAGATGGTGATTTTGACGGGAAACTGGCGTGGCGGTGGAAGGCTTCTGCAGGTAGACGCCGGAGACGCGCAAAAAGTAATCGCAAAGCTCAAGCCCCTCCACGACTAACCGAAAAAGTCATCAGAATTAAACATTTATGCAAAACCGGGGGGAGGAGCTCCCCCCTTTCGGAGAATTCCTGACTAATCGTGCCGCGCGCCATGCAGCACATGAATCGCGTGTGGCAACAGGTGTGCCACCGCCTCCAGCGACTCCACCGCGCCCTTGGGACTCCCCGGAAGGTTCACAATGATCGCCTTCGCGCGCACGCACGCCACCGCCCGCGAAAGCACCGCCGTGGGCGTCTTCTCCAGGCCCTTGCGCCGCATTTCTTCCGCGATTCCCGGAATGATGCGGTCGGCCACATCCAGCGTCGCTTCCGGCGTATTGTCACGCGGGCCAATCCCGGTGCCACCTGTCGTGAAGATCACGTCCACGCGCCCTGAATCCGCCAACTCGCGCAGTTGTCCGCGAATGTGCCCCGGATCGTCCGCCACGCGCAGCGCTGAAGTCACTTCCCAGCCCAGCCCGCGGCAGAACGCCACGACGGCCGGCCCGGACGTATCTTCCCGCTCGCCTTTTGCCACGGAATCGCTAATCGTGAGGACTGCGGCTCGCATCGTTAGAACCGCTTGGGAGGGATCACTGTGTTTGCACCGCGTCGCGGCTCGCTTCATCCATCAGCCGCATGGCCTCCATCAAGAGGCCCGTCGTGGTCCGCGTCGTGGTCGTGCGCGTCGACTCATTCGCCGCGTTGAAATCGATCTCAAACTCGCCTTCGGTCCACAAAATCACGCGGTACACGGCGTCATCGCCTTCGATATTCCCGCTCTTCGCGTCCCGGCACTGCCCGCTCGCGAAATAGAGTTCACCCTGCTCGCCGCCCTTTTGCACCACCAGCCGGCAGGACTTCTGTCCCATTTCGAGCGATTGCATCAGGTCGGTCATGCTCATCTCTTCGAGTCGTCCCTGAATCACTCCCGGCCGCGAGGCCTTCTTCTGGAGCTTCTCCAGATGCAGACGGTCGATAACTTTTTTCGTGATGCGCACCAAATCCTTCACGAGAAAAGGCTTGGTGATGAAATCCTCGACGCCATCAACCAGCGGCCGCAGTTTCTCTTCGATATCCGCGCGGCTGGCCATGAACAAAAACGGAATGTGCCGGGTAGCCTCCCGCGCCCGCAGCTTTTCAAAAAGCTGCCGCCCGTCCAGCCCCGGCATTTTGTAATCGCAAAGGATCGCGTCCGGCGGCGAGTCGATCACTTTCAGCAGCGCGTCCGCGCCGTCCGAAGCCGTTTCCACTTCACAAAAAGTCTCCATGCCCTTTACAATGAGATCGCGCACCAGCGGATTGTCATCCGCCAAAAGCAGTTTGACGCTTTTTCCTGCTGCTGCGCTCATCGCCCGCGTCCTCGCGCAGTCTTCCCATGTACTGTGCGGCGAAAATCCCCGCCCTTCCCGCCCGTTTTCTCGGCGAGTACGATATCCGTGATTTCCATTCCCTTATCGAGAGCTTTACACATGTCGTAGACCGTGAGGGCTGCGGCGGTAACGGCGACCAGCGCTTCCATCTCTACGCCCGTCTGGGCGGACGTAGTCACACTAGATCGAAGTTCCACGCCATTCTGGCACAGCCGCGCAGTCACATCAATGTGCGTGAGCGGCAGTGGATGACAAAGAGGTATCCACTCCGCCGTGCGCTTCGCCGCTGCGATTCCCGCGATGCGCGCCACTTCCAGGGGGTCGCCCTTGGGATTTTTCAGCCGCCGCACCGCGCGCACCACTACAGGCTTCATCTTCACGAATCCTTGCGCCACCGCCGTCCGGGTCGTTACCGCTTTCGCCGACACATCGACCATGCGCACTTCGCCTTTTTTCCCGTAGTGCGAGAGCTTGGCCATGGGTGGCGTTCTTAGATTACGTCCTTTCGCAGCAGCACGAGCACGTTCTCACCGGCTTCAATCTTCTCTCTCTCCGCGCCAATGACCAAAAAGCAGTTTGCTTGAGCCAGCGCCGCCACGTCTCCCGAGCCTTGCCACTTCAAAGCTTTCACGACCGGCGCCCCGCCATGCCACTCCACGCGCGCCGGCAAGAAATGTGCCAGCCCCGGTTTCTCCTGCATCGCCTCGCCCAGCCGCGCTTCCAACAATGGCAGCGGACGCGCCTCCGCCCCACTGAGCAAATCCAGGGCGGGCAAGACAAATAATTCAAACGTGACCATCGTCGAAACCGGATTCCCCGGCAATCCAAACACCGGCACCCCCCGGCACATGCCAAACACCGCCGGCTTCCCCGGCCGGATCGCCACGGCATCAAAATGAAATTCCGCGCCCATCTCCTTCAGCGCGGTCTCGACAAGATCGTACTTCCCCATCGACACGCCGCCCGACAAAACCAGCACATCTTCTTGCAATCCCAGCTTTATCTTCGCTCGCAGATCCCGCATTTCATCGGCGGCATTTCCCAGAATCACCGCTTCGCCGCCGGCAATGCGCACCTGCGCGGCCAGCGACACGCTGTTGCTGTTCCGAATCTGGAATTCTCCCGGCGTCTCATCGATCAAGACCACTTCATCGCCCGTCGAGAGAATCGCCACGCGCGGCTTCTTCGCGCATTTCAGTTCCACCGCGCCAACTTGCGCCGCCAGCGCCAGCTCCGCGTATCCCAGCCGCATCCCGGGTGTGAGAATGGTTTGCCCCGCACGCGCTTCGCTTCCCCGCGGCACAATATTTTGTCCCGCGCGCGCTGCTCGCTCGAACTTCACCCCATCACAGTCGCGTTGCGTATACTCGATCATCACGATGGCGTCGGCACCTGCGGGAACGGCTGCGCCCGTCATGATTTGCACGCAGGTCCCGGGGGCCAGCGCTTCGCGTACCGTGTCGCCCGCTTTGATTTCGCCAACGCATCGCAGATTTTTCCCTGCGCAGATTTCCGCTGACTTTACCGCGTATCCATCGCGCGTCGAGCGATCAAACGATGGATATTCTCGGTCCGTCTTGATTTCCTCGGCCAGCACAAATCCGAGAGCATTCCACACGCTCACGCGGAGCGTGGCGCGCGGTTCTTTCTTCTTGCCAACATGGTCGATGATTGTTTGTCGCGCTTGCTCGTAGGTGAGCATGGTTGATCTTCACATGAATTGCATGATTCTTGAAAAGGTCAGAAATCTTGCGGACATGGGGCGCAGCGATGCTGCGCCCCTACAAGAAACGTGTGCGATTCCGCTAAAGCCAACTGGCGAAGAGCGTGCCGGCGGGCACGATCGTCGCGTCGCGTTCCGGGCCCGTGGAAATCATGCCGATTTCCACTTTTAGGAAATCGGAAATGAATCGCAAATAGTCCACGGCGGCTTTGGGCAGTTTAGCGCCGTCCTTCACGCCGTACGTTGTTTCGTTCCAGCCGGGCAACGTTTTGTATTCCGGGGTCACGTGCTCGTATTCTTCGGCCAGCGCGGGCATTTCCGTCAGCGGAGCTCCCTTGTATTTGTAGCCGACGCAGACTTGAATTTCGCGCTGGGTGTCGAACACATCGAGTTTCGTCACCACCAGCGAATCGATGCCGTTGATCATTTTTGCGTAGCGCAGAACTTGTAAATCGAGCCAGCCGCAGCGGCGGGGACGCCCGGTGACCGCGCCAAACTCTTTTCCGCGCTCGCGCACTTGTTGCGCTTCGAGGTCGGGCATTTCCGTGGGAAACGGGCCGCCGCCAACACGAGTTGTGTAAGCTTTTGAAATGCCAAGAACGTGTTTGATTTTTGTTGGCGGCACACCAACGCCGGTGGTGGCGCCGCCGGAAATCGCGCTCGAGGAGGTAACGAACGGATACGTTCCGTGATCGATGTCCAGCATCGTTCCTTGCGCGCCCTCGAAGAGCACGGACTTGCCTCGGTCCAGTGCGCGATTCACTAGCTCCGCAGTGTCGCAAATGTAGCCGCGAATCTTTTCGCCGAGCTTCAGCGTTTCGTCCACTTCGTGGGAAAAGTCGATGTTCGCGCCGTAAGCACCCTTCGCCAAACGATTTTTCTCGGCGACGACATGTGCTGCTTTTTTACGGAACAATTCCGGCTGGAGCAAGTCGCACATGCGCAGGCCGCGGCGCGCCATCTTGTCTTCGTAAGCGGGGCCGATGCCGCGGGAAGTTGTGCCGATTTTGTCCGCGCCGCGCGCGCCTTCGGCCGCTTTATCCAATTCTCGGTGATACGGAAAAATCAGGTGAGCGCGATTGCTGATGTGCAAGCGCCCTTTCACGTCGACGCCAGCTTTGGCGAGAGTCTCAATCTCGGCCACAAGCGCGGCGGGATCGACGACCACGCCAGTACCGATCACGGCGTGCCGCTCCGGCCGCAGAATTCCGCACGGAATCAGTTGCAAGACGTAGCGGTCTTTTCCGATGATGACCGTGTGCCCCGCGTTGTGACCGCCCGCAACGCGCGCAACGTAGTCAAAGGAACCGGCGAGGTAATCCACCACCTTGCCCTTGCCCTCATCGCCCCACTGCGCGCCAACCACCACCACCGATTTCATTCAGGCCTTCTCCTCGACCACACCACAACGGCTCAATCATTACTTCGTTTTTACTGCTTTGGAAAGCACCGAGAAACGGCAGATATGTATCGTAAGCTTGCCTTGTTCTCAACGCAAGCAAGCGATAGTTGCGGGGGAGTCGTTCCGTTCTAAAGCAGCCCGACGCGGCGTTCGATGTCCTGGAAATGCCGGTCATCGCGGAGGCTTGCGAACTCCGGATAAATCCTCAAGTAGACCATCCATTCGTCGTGATCGTCATACGCTCTTTCAAGCCAAAACAGGGCGTTTTCCTTATCGCCCAGGCCCGCGTAGACCATGGCCACGTGAAATGGCGAGACGTATTGTTGACGTGGATTGCGCTTAATTTCTTCGAGCATAGCGAGGGCGTCTTGAGTGTTGCCGCTAGTCGCATAGGCATACCCGAGCCACGCCAGCTTCTCCGGGTGGCGATTGGAAAATTCCGCTGCTTTTTTAAAGGCCTCGATCGCTTCGTCATTCTTGCCTTGCCAAAGCAAGACCGCACCCATGCGCTCGTAGGCGTATTGCTTGGTGGGATCGATCTGCAACGATTTCTGGAATTGTGCCATCGCAGCATCAAAACGGCCCATCAAGCCAAGAATCGTTCCGGCATTCGCGTGGGAAACCGATTCGAGCGGGCTGAGTTCCAGGGACCGATTGATTTCCTGAAGAGCTTCGTCGAAGCGGCCTCTGCTTTTTAGGAACAGGCTATATTGCTCGTGCGTGCCCGCTTCGCCGGAATTGAGGTCGAGCGCGCGGCGGTATTCGTTATCCGCGGCGGCAAAATTCCATTCACCGCGCCACTCAATCCATCCCATTTCGCGGTGTGCGGCGGCGAGATTTGGATCGAGCTGTAAAGCCTTTTCAGCCGCGGAGCGCGCGTTCGTATAGGAACTCTTAGAAGGCGCAAGGCCGTAGCTGGCAAGCGTGCGATAGTGGGTGGCCAGGGCGATGTAGGGCGGGGCGTAATTTGGCGTTAACCGGATGGCTTTCTGAAAGTTCTGGGCGTCCATATTCGTTGGCATCTTGGAGCCCCAGATATTGGTGGCCTTCCCTTTCAAATAGGCGTCGTATCCTTCCGCATTGACCTTTACTTGAGGCGGGTTATCGAGACGAGATTGCTGCTCCGGAGTGAGCCGAAGCTTGATCTCAGAAGCTATTTCGCGCGCCACGCGGCTCTGGAGCGCGAGAACATCGCTAAGGTCACCGTCATAGCTGTTGACCCAAATGTGGCCGCGTTCGCCGGTCTTGACCAACTCCGCCGTAATTCTCACCTGCTCACCGGCGCGTCGCACAGTGCCCTCGAGGACATAGTTAGCGCCAAGAGCCATGCCAACTTCATCCTCGCTTTTCTTGACGCCTTTGTAGCGCATCATGGAATTCCAGGCTATAACGCCCAGACGATCCGACGGCAGGCGGCCAAGCTGCGAAATCATCTCTGCCGTGAGCCCGTCAGCGAAGTAGTCCTGCGCAGGATCATTATTAAGATTCTGAAATGGCAAGACCGCAAGCATCGCACGGTTGGCCGGCCCCGAAGAAGCATTCGAAGCAGCAGAGGATAAGCGTTTCAGCGTGAATATCACCAGAAGCAAGGCGGCCAGGGCAGTGACCATCGCCGGGATCAAGGTCGCGCGTCGAAGCCGCAGCTTCAGAACAGCAGCCGCTGGCGCAGGGCGAATCTCCGGGGCCTTCTCCGTGAGACCGAAACCCTTATTTTTTTCCGGCTCCTGGGCAGAAACGAGCAGCCGGTACCCGCCCTTGGGGATGGTCTGGATGTAGCGAGGGTCTTTGGCATCGTCCTCGAAGACTTTGCGCAGTTCAGAGATGGAGCGGGTCAGGACGTCGTCGGTAACAAATGTACCAGCCCAGACGGTGCCCATCAGCTTTTCTTTAGGCACAACATCACCGGCCTCAGCCAGGCATAGCAGAACTTGCATCACCTTAGGCTCAAGATGGACCGTCTTTCCATTGCACGAAAGACTGTTCAGCTTTGGCGCAACCAGCCAAGCCCCTAGCCGGAAGTCTTTTCCCTTCAACCCATCCATGGCCCCGTCCTTGAGCTCACATGATATGACGTCTAGATAGCGCCAATGTTCCGCAATCTACCTTGTAGAAAACCTGAAGAAATGCCGATGGAGGGGTGGGGACAAATTTTGCCCCCAATCTTGAGGGGTCCATCAGGACTACCTCAGCGAACGCCAAGTACGTTTAGCCCTGTGCCCCGAGGCACGGGGAGGAAACGTGAAACGGGTGATCCTATTTATTTTCATATTGTTGGGGACCTCCAACAGCAGTAAGGCATCAGAAAGCAGAGTCCCATTCAAATTGTACCGGGGTTACCTGATCGCGGTTAAGTGTTCTGTCGGCGACCAGCAGAATCTTATAGCCATCCTTGACACCGGCACAACCGAAACCATCCTCGACTTCCCCATGGTCAACCGCCTGTCTTTGAAGACTTGGGCGGATTCGGCTACTGCAGTAACCAAGGACACCCCGGTTCGGGGGGTCTCCATCCCGGATTTGCAGCTTGGTCCATTGCGCGTCAGGCAACTGGAAGGAATTGCCATGGACCTGACGTCGATAGGCCAGGAACTGGGAATTCGCCCGGATTTGGTCATTGGAATGGACGTGCTTCACCGAATGAGTTTTGTGATCGACTACAAATCCCAAGTTATCACCTTCGGACATGCTGCAACAATGGCCCACAGTGCCGCCCTTGCCCCCGGGTTGCGCTTTGCGCTGATTGATTCGAACGTGCTTGGAAAGCCACAAAGGTTGCAGGTGGACACTGGTTTCAACGGCCTTGTGCTCTTTGGACATCAGCCCGAGGAGTTTGCTCCGCGGCCACCGGGTGACACCGGAGCCCGTGTCGCCGGGGTAGCGCAAACGACTCACGCGCGGAGTGTGGAGTCACCGGAGGTGCTGGTTGGAAATTGGCGTGCCTCTCACATGATGGTCACCCTGCTGGATAGGGCGCCGCGCGACGTTACGGAATTTGACGGATTGTTCGGACCACGGCTCCTGGGCACACGCCGGGTAGCTTTCGACTTTGATCACAGGATGCTGTATTGGGACTAGCGCCATACCGTTTTTTTTAATCGGTTTGAGGAATCGCAGAAGCTTACAGCCCGCGGATGAGCAGCAGGGATTGATCATCGAATTGAGCGCCGTGACGTGCCACACTTTCTTGCAGAGAGCGGCAAATTACGTCGAGCGGCTCGGTGCCGTGTTTCTGGAATTCGGCTTGGAGGCGCGCCAGGCCGAACTCTTCGCCTGCGGCGTCGGCGGGTTCGAGGAAGCCGTCGGTGTAAAGGGCGAAAACGTCACCTGGCTCAGTTCGAATTTGCGAGACAGCAAAATCGGCCGAGGGCAGGATACCCAGGGGCATGTTAGGGCATTCCAATTGGGCGACTTGGCCGGTTCTTGCGGAGAAATGCAGAATCGCGGGGTGACCTGCCAGGCCGACCTGCAAGCCGTCTGCGTTTTTTGCCAGAAAACAAAATGTGGCGAACATGTCGGGCTTCTTTAGCGGATAGAGGACTTCATTCAGGCGGGGCATCAGATGAACAGTGGTATCGCCAGAGGTCAGCAGCATGCGCGCCGCGCTCTTGACCATACCCATGACGACTCCGGGCGCCACGCCATGGCCCGACACGTCTGCCAAATAAGCAACCCAGTGCTCCTCTGAACCTGCCAGATCAATCAGGTCGCCGCCAACTTCGCCGCTGGGGATGGAGCGCCCGTAGAATTCGTAGAGGCCGAGCTTTGCATCGATGGCAGGGACCAGCACCTGGTGGATCTCGGTGGCGAGTTCGATTTCCGCGCGGACGCGGAAATAGCGGCGGCCCTGAGTAATGGTGACGTAAAGGAAACACACGTAACCGAGAACCACGGCGAGCATGATGGCGGACCCATCCAGGCTTAGCCGATTCCGTTGGCGGGCAATCTCGGCGGAGTCCATATACGCGGGTGTCGGCGGCGTAGGAAGATTGCGCGCAAGTACGTTGATGGAGAGGAAGTGCAGAATGAAGATGGGCACCATGGCCTTCCAAACTTGTTTACGCAGAGCGAATCCTGCAACCGCGTAGCAAACGGGAAACGCGCCGGTGATCAGGACGCCCAGCGCAAGGCGAAACGGCGGCTGGCGTCCAAGATCGGTAATGTCGCTCGCAAACCCGATGGTGATAAAAATGAAGAAGACGCCCAACAAAAAAAGGAGAAACGAGCCTCGCGGGAGAGTTCTCCAAAAGGAGGTGGATCTGCTCATCGGGAAGACACCCTTATGGCGAATCCTAACATGGGAAACGGAGCAGCACGGTTCGTTCCGTCATTTGCTCAATTCCGCGTAACGGAAACACGAAACCAGGTGGTCATTGACCATGCCCGTGGCTTGCATGAAGGCGTAGCAAATGGTGGAGCCGACAAAGCGGAAGCCGCGTTTTTGCAAATCCTTGCTCATGGCATCGGATTCGGGAGTTTTCGCGGGGACACGCTGGTGCGTTTTCCAGGCGTTCTGTTTTGGCCGGCCGCCGACGAAGCGCCAGATGTAGGCGTCAAAAGAGCCGAATTCTTTCTGGATTTCGAGGAAGGCGCGGGCATTGCTGATCGTGGCTGCGATCTTCAGACGGTTGCGGATGATTCCGGCGTCGCGAAGCAGTTCACGGATTTTCTTTTTGTCGTAGTGTGCGATCTTCACGGGATCAAAAGCGTCGAAAACTTCGCGATAGCGCGAGCGTTTTTTCAAAATGGTGTCCCAGCTCAATCCCGCTTGGGCACCTTCAAGGATCACAAATTCGAACAAGCGACGCTCGTCGTGCACTGGAACGCCCCATTCCTCATTATGATAAGGAATGTTCAGGTCGTTTTTCGCCCACGGGCACCGGATAAGTTTGGCTTCGCTTGTTTTCATCGCAGTATTTGGACGTTTTGAGAATCAGACGGAGAGCATTTATTTCAAAACCGAATGAATGATGAGCGTATTTCCGCCAAGCAGGACTGGGTCGGACGCCAGTTCCTCGGTCCAGCGGTCGGCGCGGCGCAGCGGCGGCGTCAGCTTCGCCAGCAGGCGGATGAGCGCGACCAGCGGCCAGTAGAGCCATTGATTGGCTTTTTTGCGGTCGCGATAGACTCCCTGAACCTGGAAGCCGTTTTTTTCGAGGTAGTAGCGCAGTTCGTTGTAGCCGATTGGGTTGGCGTGCACGGCGATTTCGTCCATGCCCGCGCAGTCGTCACGAATCTTGGCTTTCGATTGCTCGGAGAGTGGCTTGAAGTGCGAAGTGTAGCCGTGCAGCAGCCACTTTACGCGCTCTTCGATGTTCATGATGTTGGGCACGCTGAGGATGAGGTGGCCGCCGGGCTTGAGCAAGCGTTTGAATTCGCGAAAAGCTTGCGGCGGCGAATCGATGTGCTCGAGGCCTTCGAGGCAGGTGATGTAATCGAAAGTGCCCGAGCAATAGGGCAGCGTGCCGGCCAAATCGCCGCGCTTGATCTCCACGCCGTCGAGCCTGAACAGCTCAGTGTACAAATCGCTGCAGCGCACCTCGAATCCCGCGTTCAGCAACTCTTGCGCGAGGGCGCCTTCGCCCGCGGGACAATCCAAAATCATTCCGCGCGGAAGCGGCTTGAGAATGCTGAGCACCGTCTCGTTCAGCCCCGGCCGCGACATGGACATCGGCTGTGGGCCGAAGTTCCTGGCGAGCAGCGGCGGCCGATCCGCAGGTTTTGACTTTTGCGGCGCGGTTGCCGCCGAGGTGTCCGCTGTCGCCAATTCGCGCTCCTCAATCATTGGTGGCAAATACAAAAGGCGTGTCGCAGATAACTCTACGACACGCCTGGACCATTTTCTATCTCTTTGCGGGCGATCAACCGATGTGGCGGTCGACAGCCTTGGTGATCTGATCCTTGGGCACCGCGCCGACAATCTGCTCGACCATCTGGCCGTTCTTGAAAAGCAGCAGTGTCGGAATCCCGCGAATGTTGTAGCGCCCCGCCGAGTTCATCGCTTCGTCGACGTTGAGCTTCATCACCTTCAACTTGCCTTCGTAATCGTGGGCAATCTCCGCCACCGTGGGCGCCAGCATGTGACACGGGCGGCACCACTCCGCCCAAAAATCGACCAAAACCGGCTGAGCGCTGCTCGCCGTAAGCACTTCCGCTTCGAAATTTCCGTCCGTAACCGCTTGGATGTTTTCAGCCATGTTGTTTGTCCTCAGCGGCTTACCCACGAGGGTGCCGCCTTTTCTCCTTATGCAGCTTAGTTAGATGCTCTCACAGGCGTTTGGTTTCCAGAAGCACTTTCGTGCCCACGGCCGGCGCGCGCCGCCTGATAGAGCTTGGCATATTCGGCCGCCGAAGCCTTCCAGGAAAAATCCTTGGCCATGCCGTTCAACTGGATGCGCTTCCAGATGCGTTCGTCGGAAAAATGATGCAGCGCCTGCTTCACAGCCCACATCATCGCGGCGCCACTGTATTCGGCGAACTTGAAGCCCGTGCCGGTGCCATGTTCGAGGTCGAACGTCTCGATGGTATCGTCGAGGCCGCCGGTCGCGCGGACAATTGGGACGGTACCATACTTCAAACTGTAAATCTGATTCAAACCGCAAGGTTCGTAACGCGAAGGCATGAGGAACATGTCGGCGCCGGCTTCGACTTTGTGCGCAAGGGTGTTGTCGTAGGCGATTTTGACGCCAACGCGGCCGGGAAATGTTGCTGCCAACGCGCGGAAGAGATCTTCGTAGCGCTTCTCGCCCGTTCCGAGCACGACAAGCGCGAGGTCTTCGCGCATGAGATCGTAGGCCATTTGGGCGATGAGGTCGAAACCTTTCTGGTCCGCGAAACGCGAAACGATGCCAATCACCGGGCGCGCGGTGTGTTCCTGGTCAAGACCGAAAATCTGAAGCAGCTCCTGCTTGCAGACTTGTTTGCCGGTCAAATCTTTTGCGGAGTATTTCGCGGCGATGAGTTTGTCTTTTTCGGGACTCCACGCGGAGTAGTCCACGCCGTTGAGAATGCCCACCAGGCGGTCGCCGCGGCTTCGCGCCACGCCGTCGAGTCCGTAGCCGTACTCAGGCGTGCGAATTTCCTGGGCGTATTTCCTGCTGACGGTGGTCAGATAATCCGAGTAGATCAGGCCGGCCTTCAGAAAATTCACGTTGCCATAAAACTCCAGGGCTTCGCGGTGAAATAAAATTTCGGGAATTCCAGCGGGGCCGAGCACGTTCCTGCCAAACTGGCCGTGGTAGCCCATGTTGTGAATGGTGAAGACGACGGGGATATCTTTGACCACCGGATCGTCGCCGTAAGAAGTGCGGAGGAGCAGCGGGAGGAGGGCCGTTTGCCAGTCATGGCAGTGGATGACGTCGGGAGGCCAGATGTGCTTGGCAATTTCGATGCCCGCGCGGGAAAACTCGCTGAAGCGTTCGGCGTTGTCGCCGAAGTCGCCGGCGGGGGTGCCGTAGATTCCGTCGCGGTCAAAATAAGCAGGGTCATCGACGAAAAAATAGCGCACGCCGTGGAGTAAGGAGCCGTCGGCGATGGCCGGAAATTTCAAGCGGACGCCCAGCCCAATCGTCAAGCTGGGCATAACGACTGCGGTGGCCTTCGTGCCGCGATAGCGCGGCAGCACGACGGCCACTTCGTGGCCCTGCGCGACGAGTGCTTTGGGCAACGCCTCGACGACGTCTGCGAGGCCGCCGGTCTTGGAAAATGGCAGGCCTTCCGATGCAACGAAAAGAATTCTCACAGTGCTTGGATCACCCGGTTCATCATCATTTTACGCTATCGAACGCAGGACTGCCCGTCAAGACAACAAATTAACGCGCAATTAGTATAAGTCTGATGCGAATAAAATATCTTCAGACAAGAGTGAATCTGGTGGCAGAATTGGGCTGAAAAGGAAGGCGGGACCGTGAAGCGCTGGATAATGTGTTTCATAATTTCGTGCCTTCTTGTGTTGACGATCCTGGTCGCCTCGGACCGGATTCACGGGATCGAGTACTTCCTGCTGCCCGGCATGTTACTCCCGTTGTTAATTTCCAATAGCAGTAATACAGGCGATTTTTCGTTTGTGGCAGGGATGATTGTTAACGCGATGTTTTATACGGTTTTACTTTTGACAATTTCAAAGCGCATCGAGCAGCGGACGAAAATCCAGTCGCCGGGCTCCTAGCTCGCACGATGAAATCCGCTTCTTGCTACACTCTCGTTGCATGACGCGGCAGAAGCTTGGACAACACTTTTTGAGTGATTTGCACTGGCGCGAAGAAATCGCGCGGGCGATTCGTGTTTCTCCGCATTCGACCATGCCGCTGGCGCCGAGCGACACGCACTGTTGGATTGAGATTGGCGCGGGGCATGGAGAAATGACGGAGTATCTCGCCGGCATGGGTGAGTCTGTTTACGCCATCGAGATCGAGCCGCCCTTCATCGCCGGTCTGCAACGCCTTGCCAAGACACTCCCGAATCTAACTGTTGTTCCAGGCGATGTTCTGGAGGCCGACATCAAGTCCGTCGCGAAGGGGCGGCGTGTTCGGATTTATGGGAATCTGCCTTACTACATCACGTCGCCGATTCTTCATCGGCTGTTCACTTTCGCGGAGATCATCAACGAAATTCACGTAGTCATCCAGACCGAAGTCGCGCAGCGGCTCAGCGCGCAGCCTGGCAGCCGTGACTACGGCTATCTTTCTGTGGTCACGCAACTCTACGCGCGGCCAGAGTTCGTTTTCGAAATCCCGCGTGATGCCTTCAGCCCGCCGCCGGAAGTGACCTCGGCTTTGGTCACGCTGCGGCTGCCGGGCGAGCGCGCGAAAATCTCTGTGGATGAGGAAACGAAGTTTTTGGATTTCGTGAAAGTGTGTTTTTCTCAGAAACGCAAAACGCTGGTAAACAATTTGCGGTCCCTGGCTAAGCCAACTGCGGCACGCGAAGTACTGGCGTCGCTAACTCTTCGTCCCGATGCGCGCGCCGAGCAACTCAGCGTCGCACAACTCGCCGAGCTCTACACTCTGCTGACGCCAAAGTCCTGAATCTCTTACTCTTTTCCTTTTTTTCCCACGGCTACAAGGCGGTCCGGGTAATCGCTCATGATGCCGTCCACCCCCGCGATCATCAGCATGCGCATGTGCGCGGGATGATTCACGGTCCAGCAAACGACCTGCAAATCCCTGCGCCGCGCTTGCCCGAGCATCCAGGGAGTCACCAGATCGCCGCGCACGGCCACCTGACGAGCGCCAATCTCCACGGCCTTCTCGAGCGGATCATCGATTTGACCGTCGTAGAGCAATCCCGTCATCAGCGTGGGCTCGACCTTGCGAACCGCCGCCAGGACGCCGGCATCAAACGAAATGATCACCGACCGCGCAATCTCGCCCGATTCACGCAGCGCGCCGATCAGGGCGTGTTCCCCGCCCCAAGAGCCGCCGGGCTTTAGCTCTAAATAAAAGACGACATCATTTTTTTTGGAGAACTCGAGGATCTCGTCGAGGGTGGGAATGCGCTCTCCGGCAAACTCGCTGCCGAACCACGAGCCGGCATCGAGTTTGCGCAGCTCCGCCAGCGTCAAGTCGTGGACAGCGCCCAGGCCGTTGGTGGTGCGATTCACCGTGTCGTCGTGGATAGCCACAAAGCGGGCGTCGCGCGTCAACTGCAAATCGGTCTCGATGAACGTCGCTCCCAGCGCAACTGCTTCCTTGAACGCTGCGAGAGTATTTTCCGGCGCGTGACCAGAAGCTCCGCGATGCGCGATTACCAACACTTCATCGTTCTCCTTGTTTCGTTCGCCGAACCGGCGTCACACATCGTGCCAAAAATTCTCTGTCCGGCAAAGATTTCTCTTGTTTCGCAGCGATTTGCTTTCATATGCTAACATCCGCTCGTGGCCCAACGCATGCAGCCATTCCGCATGCTTCCTGAGTCTAACCACTCGTACGACAAAACGCCCATTCTGAGGAGGTTACTATGAGCAACAAACTTCGGGCCCTCTTCATAGCCGTTCTTTTCGTGGCACCTTTGGTTGCGGCGCCTTTTGCCGGCGCTCTGAACAAGCCAACCGCAAAGATTCAGCGTGACGAACCCAAGATGCGGCAGAATCTGATGAAAGAAATACGGCATCAGTTGGTGCTGCTGCCCTACTATTCAGTGTTCGATAACCTTGCCTACCGGTTGGAAGGCGACAAAGTCATCCTGGAAGGCCAGGTGGTCCGGCCCACGCTTAAGTCCGACGCCGAAGCCGCGGTGAAGAGCGTCGAAGGCGTGTCGACCGTGGTCAACAATATCGAAGTGCTTCCCGTTTCGCCGCTCGATGATCAGATCCGCAGGGCCGTGTACCGGGCGATTTATGGAGACAATGCTTTGTTCCGCTACGGTTTGTCGGCCGTGCCCTCCATCCACATTATCGTCAAGAATGGAAACGTGACGCTGGAAGGTGTGGCAGACAACGAGGCGGACAAGAATCTCGCCAACCTTCGCGCCAGCCAGGTACCGAATGTTTTCGCGGTGAAGAATAATTTGCGAGTTGTCAGCGATTCAAAATAGCCCTCCAAATCAAGCTTGGTTGCTTGTAGGGGGGCAGCATGCTGCGCCCCTACAGGGCCGGGACGGCGCCCTCTAGCCGTTGTCGGATTCGGAGAGCAGGCCCTGGTCGCGCAGGATTCTGCGGACTTTTTTTGGCGATATGGAGAGGCGGGCCGCCACGCGCGCGACTTTGCAGCCCTCGCGGCGCCAGACCTTGGGGATGACGATGGCAGCGAATTCTTCGCTGACCGTTTGAAAGGATTTGCCGCCGACAATGCCTTGCGACCATTCGCGGAGCGTAGAATTGATGTTGCCCGCCCCGCGCAGCTTGCGCTTCAGCTCCTGCAATTCCCTCCACACATAGTCGTGATTCGGCGACTGCATCAATGCCGCCGCATCGTCGGCGCATTGCCGGGCCGCTTCCAAACCATCGGAGAAATCGAGGCACAACGCCAGGCCCAGCGCTACGTGCGCCTTGGCGATAAGACGCCGGTTCTGCGTGCGCTTGGCCGACTCCACCGCTTCGCGGGCAAACTCGCAAGCGAGTTGAGAGGATGGGCCGCCCCTGGTGGCTTCTTCGATCTGCTCGTCATACTTCGAGCATTCCACGGCGCATTGCAAAATCCGCGCGCGACTTTTGAGCACGTTGTCTTTTTTTTCGTCGCCCAGGGAAAAAGCCGTGGCACCGACGGAAGCGGAGCGGTCGAGTTCCCCATTGTCCAGATAGAGATAGCCAAAAGTAATGGAGACGTTTCCGTTGCCGCGATGGTCGTCGTAGCGGTCGTAAATTTCGCGAGCCTTGGTCAGATGCTCAAAAGCTTCTTCGCGAAGGCGGCCGAGGTGTTCCCTGCCCTTGGGTTTGGGAATCGGAACGGCTGCGGCTCCGGAGGACTTCTTCTTCCTGAAGCGTGCAGCTTGAGTATCGATCTTGTCGCGCAGCTGAAGCGCCAGCAGGCGCTTCACGAAGGCGATATTCACGAAGGAGCGTGCCAGGTTGCGATTGTAGGGGTCGCGTTTGCCGTACAGTTCGATGGCTTTCTCAAAACTGGAAAGCGCCAGGTCGTAATTTCCTTGCCGGCGCGCAATTCTGCCGTAAGCGGAGCTGATGTTTCCTAGCGTGACGTAATCGTCGGTATCAGCCAGAACTTTCTCCGCTTCGCCCAAAATCCTCGCGGCGTCCTCCGGCTTTCCTTCCTGGAACGCGATCCAGCCTTCGAGCACTTGCATGACCGCCGCCATTTTCGGGTAGGTGAGGCGCAGGGCCAGGTCGCGCGCTTTGGCGACGTAACCGAGCGCATCCTCATAGCGGCCTTGGCGGCGAAAGCAACGACCCATCCAAAAGTTGGCGATAGATATTACTTGTTTGTCGCTGATCTCGTCTTCCAGCGCCAACACCACCGCGAAATGTTTGGAAGCCTTTGCAAATTCTTCTTCCGACATGGCCACGAGGCCGTCGGCCATTCGCACGTGCACGTATTCCAGCAAGGAAAGCGTCTCGCGAGATGCGCCAGGAAAGCGCGTCAGGAGTTGTTTGATGAGCGTTGGACGGTCGAACCCGATGTCCACCCATTGAGAAAGGAAACCGAGAAGGATCGCGCCGCCTTTCTGGTCCGCGCCGCAGGAATCGACAAGGGCTCGCTGCGCCTGCAATCGTTGCAAACCGCTATCGATGCGGCGCCAGGCGACATCCTCCTGGAGCTGCTCGAGGAAGCGGCCTGGAATTTTTCCTTTGTGCTCCACTGCATTCCTTTCGGTAGGCAATCCTCTGCTTCGCCCGTTTGGTGCCGCCGCGTACCACTTACCCTTTTCGGGGTAGTTTTGCAGAAAGGGCCTAAAATCGCGCCTTTTTGCTGGGCCGATTTGGGCAGTCGTCCGATTCGGACTATCCATTTTGACTCCAAACCCGGAAAGGAGTCTACTTCTCACAACAGATATCGGTCTGTTGTTTCTTCCTAGGAACGTCCTCGAGAGGCCCGACGAACATCATGGCGACCGCTACAACGAGACATTACGCGACAAACGAGCCCCGGCCGTTTGCGAATCGCATTGTTCCGGTTAATACCGCGCCCGCGGAGTTCGACGCGGCGCGCGATCTGCCCAAAGGGTTCCTCGAATTCCTGATGCCGCTGCACGCGGCGCTGACGCTGCGGCAGCGCGCGCTGATCGCCCGGCGCGACTACGCCCTCGCCCAGTCGCACGCGGGCAAGCTTCCGGATTACTTGCCGCCCTCGGTGGCGACGACCAATTCCTGGCGCATCGAACTTCCCGAATGGTGCGCCGACCAGCGCAACCAGATGACGGGCCCGGCTGACGACGCGGACCTCGTGGTCAAAATGCTGAATTCCGGAGCGCCCGGCGTCATGCTCGATCTCGAAGATTCGAACGCCAACAGCTGGGAGCATAACGAACGCGGCATCAAGAACGTGCTGGCCGCTCTCGCGGGCGAGCTTACCTATTTTGACCGCAAGCGCGACAAGACCGTGGGCATCAACCCAAGCACCACGGTCATCTTTACGCGGCCGCGCGGACTGCACCTGCATCAAGCCGGCGTCCTGCCGGATGAACTGTTGCCCGCTTCGCTCTTCGATGTCGCCATGGTCGCGTATCAAGTCGACTTCAACTCGCTGAAGCATCCACTGTGCATTTACATTCCGAAATCCGAATCCGCCGACGAAGCGCTTTGGTGGCGCGACCTGTTCCAGATGATCGCGCGGGCCAAGGGCCTCCCTGCCAATTCCATCAAATGCATGGCGCTCATCGAAGCGCATCCGCTGGCGTATCAGATGGAAGAGTTTGCGTGGAATTTGCGCGATCACATCCTGGGCTTGAATCTTGGCCGCTGGGACTACATGGCCAGCCTCATTCATTTCAATTTCGAGAATCCCGAGTGGGTTTTGCCGGACCGCAACACCATTCCTCACGACGTGGCCTTTTTCCAAAATCTTCGCAACCTGATGCCGGAGATTTGCCACAAACACGGATTGCTCGCGATTGGCGGCATGACCGCACTCTATCCTTCGCGTGAAGATGCCGAGCTCAATGCCCGCGCCCTGAGAGTCCTGGCGGAAGACAAAAAGAATGAGGCCAATTCACTCATGGATGGCGCCTGGACAGGGCACCCGGATCAGAACGAAATTGCGGTCTCGCAATTCCCTGCACCGAATCAATTGAGCAGCCGCCCGAAAAACGCCAGTACGCATCCCGATCTGCGCCCGCTCCCCACGGGTGTCGGCAAGCGGACGCTGGCTGGAACGCGGGCGGCGGTGCGCACGGTGATTCGCTACCGCAACGGCGTGCTGAATGGACGCGGGGCCAGCCTGCTCGACGGCTATATGGAAGATCTGGCCACCGACCGCATCTATCGCCTGATGATCGCGCAGCGCATGAACCATTCCAGCAGCGTAGAGATTCTGGATGCGGATGGGCGCGCGGTGCGTCACACCCCTGAACTCATTCATCAACTTTTTGATGAGGAGCTCGACCGCTTACTCGCTGAGCCTGCAAACCAGAATGATGCGAAAGCCGCGGCCACGCTTCGCGAAGCGCGCGGATTGAGCGAAGAAATGATCCGCCGCGCGGAGTTCAACCCAGCTTAGAGGGTTTTGGTGGCACAGACTTGAGTCTGTGCTCCGACGAACAAAGTTTTCGCAGCAAACTCAAATCAGTTTCGGACCAGGGCCCAGGAATTAAAAGAGAGAGAGGAAACAACAAGATGTCCACAAACGGAACAAACAAACCCAACGGGGCTTTCGGCAGCCACGCGCCAGTCGACTGGAACACGAATCCTCGCTGGTCCGGTGTGACGCGCCCGTATTCGCATGAGGATGTGCTTCGCCTGCGCGGCTCCATCCAGATCGAATACACGCTCGCGCGCCTGGGCGCAGAACGTCTTTGGAACTTGATGCATAGTGACGCCTACGTGCCAGCTCTTGGCGCCATTACCGGCAATCAAGCCATCGAAATGGTCCAAGCCGGCCTCAAAGCCATCTACGGCAGCGGCTGGCAAGTCGCAGCCGACAATAACACCGCTGGCGACGTGTATCCCGACCAGAGCCTTTATCCTTGCGACTCCGCTCCCGCTCTGGTCAAGAAACTGAATCGTGCCCTGCTGCGCGCCGACCAAATCGAAAGCGCCGACGATAAACACTCCGGCACCTATTGGTTCGCTCCCATCGTGGCCGACGCCGAAGCCGGGTTCGGCGGTTCGCTCAACGCCTTTGAACTGATGAAGTCCATGATCGAAGCGGGCGCGGCCGGCGTGCACTTCGAAGACCAGCTCTCCTCAGCCAAAAAGTGCGGCCACCTCGGGGGCAAAGTCGTGGTCCCCACGCGCGAATTCATCGAAAAACTCATTGCCGCGCGGCTGGCAGCCGACGTGTGCGGCGTGCCAACGATTTTGATAGCGCGCACCGACGCCAACTCCGCCGGTCTGCTGCTCTCCGACGCCGATCCGCGCGACCGCGAATTCGTCTACGGCGAGCGCACTCCCGAAGGTTTCTTTCAATTCCGGGGCGGCATCGACGCGGCCATCGCGCGCGGCCTCGCTTACGCGCCCTATGCCGACATGCTGTGGTGCGAAACGTCCACGCCGGATCTCGCCGAAGCGAAACAGTTCGCCGACGCCATCCACGCGAAATTCCCCGGCAAGCTGCTGGCTTATAACTGCTCGCCTTCGTTCAACTGGAAAAAGAAACTCGACGACGTCACGATTGCCAACTTTCAGCAGGAACTCGGCAAGATGGGTTACAAGTTCCAGTTCGTCACGCTGGCCGGCTTCCACGCCCTCAACCTGTCTATGTTTAATCTCGCTCGCGGCTATGCCAGCTCCGGCATGACCGCTTACTCCAGGCTCCAGCAGGAGGAATTCGCCGCTCAGGAACTCGGCTACAAGGCCGTGAAGCATCAGAGCTTCGTCGGCACGGGCTATTTCGACGAAATCGCCCAGGTCATTTCTGGCGGGCAATCTTCGATCACCGCGCTTGACGGTTCCACTGAAGCCGACCAGTTCCATTCGCATTCTCATGATGCGAAGCCAGCCAAAGCCCAGCCCCTCGCGGCCGCACCACACTAACCGTTGATTCTTGCGCGAGGGTGAGGGCGGAAGTTAGCCTTCACCCTCGCGTGTTGTTTGGCCCCGCGCTTTCGGTCCTCCATCGGCTGTTCGGTTTCGCTGCGTCCCGTCCCAATATCGGCCACCACACAGGTACACCGTTTACAAGTCTCACCATTTGCTCATTATTTTCAGTAGCTTAGATTCGTGACAGATGGCAGGTGGCTTGCCAGTTCAACTTGAGCTGGAGGTGTGCCTGTGGGAACACTCTTGCAAAATCTGCGCTACGCGTTCCGAACGCTGCTGAAGAGCCCGGGCTTTACGCTCGTCATTATTGTGACGCTGGCACTCGGGATCGGCGCCAACACCGCCATCTTCTCGGTGGTGTATTCCGCTCTTTTGCGGCCCTTGCCCTTTCGTGAGCCTGGGAGACTGGCCGTCCTGGCCCAATCCCGCGTGCAGTTCAGCAGCGATATCAATAACTCCGCGACTTCCTACCCGGACTACCTCGACTGGACGAGCAGAACGAAAAGTTATCAATCACTCGCAGGTTATAGCGGCGATGCCTTCACTCTAACCACGAGCGGCGAGCCCAAAATCACTTTCGCCGCGCAGGTCACGCCGAATTTCTTCTCGACGCTGGGCGTGAAGCCCATTATGGGCCGGGATTTTCTTACCGGGGAGGACCAGGGAGATGGCCCGCACGTGACCATTCTCAGTTACGGGCTTTGGAGAACGGAATTTGCCGCCGATCCGGAAATCATTGGCCGCATCATCCGCCTGGACGGCAAGCCCGCAACCGTCGTCGGTGTTCTGCCGCGCGAATTTGAATTTGCGCCCGCCAATTCGGCGCCGCTCTGGGTGCCCATTCACCAGACCGGCGATCCCATCACGCGGCGCAGCCTGCGCTGGCTCAGTGTCGTTGGCCGTCTCGCGCCGGGCGTTTCTCCCCAGCAGGCACGCGCGGAAATGGAAGGCATCACCGCAGAGCTCGCGCGGGAATATCCGCAGTTTGACGGTTCGACCTTTTTTGTGACCGGCAGCCTTCGCGAAAGAATCGTCGGCAAGGTCCAGCCTCTGCTTCTGATTCTTCTCGGCGCGGTGGGCTTCGTGCTCCTCATCACGTGCGCGAATGTTGCCAACCTGTTGATGACCCGTTCGATTGGCCGGCGCAAGGAATTCGCAGTGCGTTCTGCGCTCGGCGCAAGTCGCGGCAATATCCTCTCGCAATTGCTGACGGAGAGTCTGCTGCTGGCATCCTGCGGGGCTGTTGTTGGCCTCTTGGCTGCACGTTGGGGCGTCAGCCTGCTTTTGGCGGCGATACCAGACGGGCAGTTGCGCGCCATGCCTTTCCTGCGCGACACGGGAACGAACTTTGCGGTCTTGGCATTTCTCGGCGGAATTACTTTGCTCACCGGAATACTTTTTGGGATGGCGCCTGGTCTGACGATGTCGCAAACCACATTCAATGATGTCTTGAAGGATGAATCGCGCGGCGGCACCAGCACCGGGCATGCGCGGCTTCGCAACGCGCTGGTCGTCGCGGAAATCGCCACTTCTCTCGTTCTTCTCGTCGGCGCCGGGCTGATGCTGCGGAGCCTTCATGCCCTGCTTAGCCAGAATCCCGGTTTTGACTTGAGCAAGGTGCTCACGTTCAGCGTCAACCTGCCAGATGCCGCTTATCCAAGCGACAAGGAATACCCGTTCAATAGCCCATCAGCCATCCGCTTCGAGCACGAATTCACGCCGCGCCTTCGCAATTTGCCCGGCGTCCTGGATGTTGCCGTAACCACCGGCATTCCCGCCAGCGGGGGCAGCGGCACCATTCGTTTTCTTGTGCGGGGCCGCCCCGCGGCCACTGGGCAGGATCTCGAGTGCAACATACTAACCGTCACGAACGGCTATTTCTCCACACTGAAGATTCCCCTGCTTTCTGGGCGCATCTTTTCTGAGAGGGATTCACTTGACGCTCCAGAAGTTCTCGTCGTCAATGCGGCTTTCACGCGCGAGTATTTCCCGAACGAAAATCCCATCGGCAAAATGATCCGCTTCACGTTCAATAAGAAGGAGCCCTTTCGCCAGATCATGGGTGTCGTTGGCGACACCGCCGAAGTCGATTTGGCTGCTCCTCCGCCGCCGGTCATCTACTTTCCGAACGACCAGGGCCCTACAACTTTTCTGAGTTACATGGTGCGCACTGCCGCGGACCCCGCCGCGTTTGTCGGCACGGCCCGCGCTGCCTTGCACGAAATGGATGCGCAGCTTCCCATGATCCAACCGCAAACATTGGAACAAGTCGCCAATCAATCTACTTCCGTATTCCTGCGCCGGTATCCGTCGTATTTGATTGGCAGCTTCGCCTCGCTCGCCTTGATCCTGGCCATGGTCGGGTTGTACGGCTTGATTTCTTACAGCGTCCTGCAGCGGACCCGCGAGATTGGGATTCGCGTCACATTGGGCGCGCAGCGTGCCGACATCTTGCGGATGATCGTTCGCCAAGGGATTCGCGCCGTGCTTGCCGGCGTGGGCATCGGCATCGTGGCGGCGCTGGCGCTCACGCGGCTGTTGGGCAGTCTGCTTTATGGCGTGACTTCGAGCGACTGGCTTACCTTCTCAAGCGTGGCCCTGCTGCTGGTCCTTGTGGCGTTTGCTGCGTGCTCTATCCCAGCGCGCCGTGCCACACGAGTCGATCCCATCGTCGCACTGCGTTACGAATAGTCTGCTTTTTTTGAAACATACGCTAGCCGTGACCACCACCGCCGGTCAATTCGCGGACGATGTTGCCGACGAACGATTTCGCGTCGCCAAACAGCATGAGCGTGTGATCGAGGTAGTACAGCGGATTGTCGATTCCCGCAAAGCCCGCGGCCATACTGCGTTTAATCACCATCACGGTTCGAGCCTTATCCACGTCCAGAATGGGCATCCCGAAAATCGGGCTGCTCGCCTCCGTGCGCGCCGCGGGATTGGTAACGTCGTTGGCGCCAATCACCAGTGCCACGTCCGTTTGTGGAAAATCTCCGTTGATCTCGTCCATGTCCAGAAGCTTGTCGTAGGGAATATCCGCTTCGGCGAGGAGCACGTTCATGTGCCCCGGCATGCGGCCCGCCACCGGATGGATTCCAAACTTTACGTCCACGCCGCGCTTCGTGAGGGCATCATAGAGCTCACGCACTTTGTGCTGCGCCTGCGCCACAGCCATTCCATAACCTGGGACGATGACGACCTTGTTCGCCGCCGCCAGAATCGCGGCTGCTTCCTCCGGCGTTGCGCTCTTCACCGGACGCGCCTGCTGTGCCGCAGCCGGACCGGCTTGTTCCTGTCCAAACGCGCCAAAGAGCACGTTTGAGAACGAGCGGTTCATGGCCTTGGACATATTCACGGACAGAATGAAGCCCGAAGCGCCATCCAAAGCGCCGGCAATGATCAGCAGTTTGCTGTCCAGCACAAAACCCATCGCCGCCGCCGAAAGTCCCGCATAGGAATTCAACAGCGAAATAACCGTCGGCATATCCGCTCCGCCGATGGGAATAATCATCATCACGCCGAAGAGCAGCGGGATGCCCACGATCGCCGGAAACAAGTACATCTTTTCGGGATGCGCGACGAGCACGCCCGCCACGATGATCGCGATGCCCAGCAATCCGAGGTTGACGAAATTTTGTCCTTTGTATGTGATGGGCCTCTGCGGTAAGACTTCCTGCAATTTTCCTGCGGCCATCAAGCTTCCGGTAAACGTCAGCGATCCCAGAATCACTTCCATGGAGAGGACGGCCATCAGGAACGGCGGCACATTCGGCGCGCGCAAATAGAATTCCGCCGTTCCCACCAGCGTCACGCATAGCGCGCCAAACGCATGACTCAGCGCCGTCCGCTGCGGCACCGCCGTCATGGCTACCTCGCCCAGAGGAACGCCGATAACCGCGCCCAGCACAAGCGCAATGGCGATCCACTTGTACTCCACGATCTCGCGGTTCAGCAGCGTGCCGGCGACCGCCAGCAGCATGCCCAGTTCGCCGGCAAACACGCCGCGCCGCGCCGTCGTCGGCGAGCTGAGCCACTTGAGCGCCAGAATGAAAAGCGCTGTCGCGATCAAATAAGTTGTTTCAATGATGATGTCTGTGTTCGGAAGGTTGGTCATGGCTTCTTCGGACCACTGGCCTTGAACATTTTCAGCATGCGGTCGGTGATCAGGAATCCGCCGACGATGTTGCTCGTGGCGGCTACTATGGCGATCGTGCCCAGAATCTTGGCGAGCAGCGCGTGGCGTTCGTGAACCACGCCCGCGAGAATGATCGCGCCCACCACGGCGATGGCATCGAGCGCATTCGTCAAGGACATCAGCGGCGTGTGCAGGAGAGGCGACACTCGCCTGATCACTTCAAATCCGATGAATGCCGCGAGCATGAATACGTAGAGGCTGGTAAGCAGGTCCAGCTTCATGACTTCGCCACCTCCTTCGATGCGGCCGCCAGGGCCGGGAGCGAAAAAAATTCCCTAATGCGGGCGTTGGCTACTTCCCCGCCGCGCGTCAGCAGCGTATCGCGGACGATTTCGTCTTGCAGGTTGAGCTGCAGCTTGCCGTCCTTTACGATGTGCAGCAAAAAGGCGCTGACGTTGCGCGCATACATCTGGCTGGCGTGGTAAGGAACCGTGCTGGCGAGGTTCAGCCACCCGATAATCGTGACTCCGTGCTCGACGACAATTTCACCGGGCCGCGTCAACTCGCAATTCCCTCCACGCTCGGATGCCAGATCCACAATCACCGACCCCGGCGCCATGCTGGCCACCATTTCCTTGGTAATCAGAATTGGCGGCGTCTTGCCGGGGATCACCGCCGCGCTGATCACCACATCCGTCTCCGCGACGACTTTTGCGAACAGCTCGCGCTGGCGTTTGTAGAAGCTCTCGTCTTGCGCGCGCGCATACCCGCGGGCGTCTTCGGCGTCTTTGGCTTCAATAGGCAATTCCACGAACCGTCCGCCCAGGCTGTGCACCTGCTCCTTGGCAGCGGGCCGAACATCGTAAGCAGAAACGACGGCGCCAAGCCGCCGGCCGGTGGCAATCGCTTGCAGTCCCGCGACGCCCGCGCCAATCACGAAAATGCGCCCGGGCGTGATCGTTCCGGCCGCGGTAGTCAGCATCGGAAAAAGTCGTGGAAGCGTGTCTGCCGCCAGCACCACCGCTTTGTATCCGCAGATCGTGCCCATGGAGGAAAGCGCGTCCATGCTTTGCGCGCGCGTCGTGCGCGGAATTAATTCCACCGAAAAAGAAGTTACCCCGCTTCGAGCGATGGCCTGGATGGTTTCCAGCGAACCCAGCGGGCGCAGGAATCCGACGAGTACCTGTTCTCGCCGGAAAAACGGCAGATCTTCCTTGCCCGTCTTGTCATTCGAGCCGTAACACAGAACTTGCGCCACGATATCCGCCGCCGCAAAAACATCCGCGCGCTTGGGCAGAATTTTCGCTCCCTTGGCCGCGTAGTCGGCGTCCAGATACCCGGCTTGCGCGCCGGCCCCCGCTTCGATCACGACTTCCATTCCGGCTTTGTTGAGATTGGGAATTACTGCGGGCACCAGCGCGACGCGGCGCTCTCCGGGAAAACTTTCTCGCGGAACACCAACGATCATGAAGCTTCCTCCGCTACTGAAAACCCAACGTACTGTAGATGCAGGCGCGCGGTATCGAGATACAACATTCCACCGCGAAGTGAGCACTTCCTGCCGTCCGTTTGGGCGCCCCAAAGCATACACTTGTCGGTGTCAATTTCGTTAGCGGTAGTCTGTTTTTGTTGCAGGTGTCTTTCAATGTGTTTCTGAGAGTTTTCCCTATAATTCGCTCCACGCTATAATCCCTTATGCGCCCTCAGCGCCGCTTCAGCAGATTATCGTTGGCACTGTTTTTGTGCGCGCTACTTTTCTCACCCGCGGTTGCCCAGTCCCCTTCGTGGCAATCCGATCTCGCTGCATGGCGGAACGAACATGCTAAGGAACTTCTGAAACCTGACGGCTGGCTCTCCCTCATTGGCCTGGAATGGCTCGAACCCGGTGACAGCTCTTTTGGCTCCGCTCCCGATAACAAAATACATCTCCCTGCCGGAAGTCCCGCGCACCTCGGCGTTCTTCATCTGGACAAAAAAACGGTCGCGCTTCTTCCGCCCTCAGAAGGTTTTCCAAAAGATCTTCTTCTCGAAGCTGCTCCAGCGAAATCCCAGGCTCTGCGCGTAGTCGCCGATGAGGACAAGCTCTCCGAGCATTTGACCATTGGCACGCTCAATCTGTACCTCATCGGGCGCGGAGCGCGCTTCGCCTTACGCATAAAAGATTCGCGCTCACCCGCCATCCTCGGCTTTCACGGCCTGAAATGGTACGCGCCCGACGACAACTATCTGGTCACCGCAAATTGGACTCCGTACAAACATCCAAAAACTATTACGTTAGTTACGTTGGTGGGGACAAGTTACGAGCAACCGGTTCCCGGCGTCGCGGAATTCTCCATCGCAGGAAAAACGTATCGCCTCGAACCCGTCCTCGAAGATCCCGCGGTGTCGCAGCTTTTCTTCGTTCTCCGCGATATCACTAGCACCACGACCACTTACCCCGCGTGCCGCTTTCTTTACACCGGCTTTCCTTCCAACGGGCTGGATAATCCCGGCCAGCTCGTCCTGGACTTCAATCGCCTCGAAAACCCTCCCTGCGCGTACACGCCCTATTCCACTTGCCCGCTTCCGCCTCCCGGTAATCGCCTGCCCATTCCCCTCCCCGTTGGCGAGCAACGCTACCACGATTGATTTAAGATAATTCCCATGACCCCGATTCCCTCGCCGGATAACGACAACAACGCAGCTCGCGAAAAACTCATCACGCTTCGCAATGCGCTCCTTCGCATCCACAAAACGCTGCTCGAGATCGAGCGCCGCGATTACGAGCGCGAACACGGCTCTGTCTCCGTCGGTGAGCTTTTCCGTCTGGTCGTTGACCACGCGCAATTCGCCTGGCTCCACAACATTTCCGAATTCGTCGTGCGCATCGACGAAACGCTCGCCGCCAAGGAGCCGGTTACTTCCGATTACACCAGCACCGCCATTGCCGTCGCTCGCAAGATGTTCGTACCCAATGAATCGGGCGACGCCTTCCAGAAAAAATATTTTGGCGCGATACACGGCGATCCCACCGTGGTGATGGATCACGCCGAGCTCGCGCGCCTTTTCAACAGCGAACCTTCGGACGCTGGCGCAGCGTGATGCCAGGTAACCAACGGACGCGCCGGAATCTTTTGCAAAATTGGCAAATCGAAAGGAAACTCACATGAGCAATCCCGCAATGCAGCCAGCACCAAGCAAACCGCACCCCGACACCGCGCAAGCCGTACGGCTGTCCGGCGAATTCAGCATCGACAAACTGAACTTCGACACGCTTCCCGTTTCGCAGCCCGGCTACGGCCAAGTGCTCGTGCAGATCAAAGCTGTCTCGCTCAACTACCGTGATTTTCTGGTGGCCACCGGTAAATACAATCCCAAACAGCAGTGGCCGCTCATCCTGGCGTCTGACGGCGCTGGTGAAGTGCTGGCCGTTGGCGAGGGCGTAACGCGCTTCAAGCCCGGCGACCGCGTGGCGAGTTCGTTTTTCCAAAAATGGTTCAGCGGCACGCAGACGCGCGAGGGCAATAAGTCCGCGCTCGGCGGCGCCATCGACGGCGTCCTTGTGGGCACGCGTGTCTTCGATCAGTACGGACTCGTCGCCGTTCCCGCTCATCTTTCTTACGAAGAAGCCGCCACTCTTCCCTGCGCCGCGCTCACCGCGTGGCACGCGCTGGTGCCTTCAGCGCATTTGCGTAGCGGCCAGACCGTACTCCTGCTCGGCACCGGCGGCGTTTCGATCTTCGGATTGCAGCTCGCCAAGATGCATGGAGCGCGCACCATCATTACTTCCAGCAGCGACGAAAAACTCACCCGCGCCAAGGCCCTCTGCGCGGATGAAACCATCAATTACAAGCGCACTCCCGAATGGGACAAGGAAGTTTTTCGTCTGACGGACGGCGAAGGCGTGGATGTGGTGCTGGAGGTCGGCGGCACCGGTACGCTCCCTCGTTCGCTGCGTTCTGTCAAGGTTGCTGGTCAAGTCAGTCTGATCGGCATTCTCGCCGGCATCAGCGAGAGCCTTCATATCGGGGCTATCTTCGCGGGCAGCGTCCGCGTACAAGGCATCTACGTCGGCTCGGTGGAAATGTTCGAGGCGATGAACCGCGCCATCACCGTTAATCAGTTGAAGCCCGTCATCGACCGCGTTTTTCCGTTTGCGGAATCGCGCGAAGCGCTGCGCTACATGGAAAGCGCCCAGCACTTCGGCAAAATCGTCATTTCACTCGAAAAGTGAGCAGTCGTGTCGCCGTGGCCAAGAACCGCTGCATTGGCATGCTCCGCGTCTTGCCTCCGCCGTTGAGAATTGTAGTTCGGGAGCGTTTGCCGTGGCCGCAGCGCCGGATCGCGGATGGAGTAATATTTCGCTCGGTGATTCCTCGCTCCATGAAAATTCGCCGCCTGCGCCGCCCTGAACTTCCCGTCAACACCATCGCGCTCACTCGGTTTCTCATCGGCAAAATTGTTGTCCACGATGTGCCTGCCGGACGGTTGAGCGGACGCATCGTCGAAGCGGAGGCCTACCCTCCCGGCGATCCGGCCGGCCACCACTACCGCGGGCCCACGCCGCGCATCCGCTCCATGTATCTCGCGCCGGGTCACGCGTATGTCTTCTTCAACTACGGCGCACACTTTATGCTGAATGTTTCCAGCGAACCGGAAGGCACCGCCGGCGGCATTCTAATTCGCGGCCTCGAACCGCTCGAAGGTATCGAGCTCATGCGGCGCCATCGCAAAACGTCGCGCCTGCTCGACCTCACGCGCGGCCCCGGGCGGCTCGCCGCGGCCTTGCAGATCGATCGCCGCCACGATGGTCTCGATCTTTGCGCCCCCGGCCCGCTGTGGCTGGGCGTCTCCGTTCCATCTCATGCGCATCCAGCTGGCCTCATCGGCAAAACCGTTCGCATCGGCATCTCCCGCGCCGCCGACCGCCACTTCCGCTTCTACGAACGCGGCAATCCCTTCGTCAGCGGCCCCAAGCGCCTTCTCGCCCTCGACCTCGGCCGCTAATTCCTAACTGGAACGTATTGCACAAACGCGCTAAGTTATTCGTTTCAGTGGCCCGAAGTCGGGTTGTGCAACAGCTTCTATTTAGGCGCGAAGTGAAAGCTCGTTCGGTTTCCTTTGCGCCGAGCTTGAAACGTGGAATCGAAACGGACAGAACGGTCTCGAACGAAATGTTACCTATATGTCGGATCGTCCAATACATGGAAGGAACTACAAGAAAATGGAGCCGAGAGTGGGAGTTGAACCCACGACCTGCCGATTACGAATCGGCTGCTCTACCACTGAGCTACCTCGGCCCTGATTGATAACAAAGGACTTACGGACCTGCACGGAGCCTGTTTTCCATCAACTGCCATCAATTTTCCCAAAATGCTTTTCAACCTTCGCCATGGCCTCGTGCAAATCCGTCGAGTCCACAATGTTATACCTTTCGAAAGTGGATTCCGTCAGATGCCCCGAAATCTTCATCGCTATCCTTCGAGGAACTCCGGACCGGATGAGATTCCTGACGCCGCTTCGGCGAAAGTCATGAATGAGTAGTCCCTTATACTGCCAATCCTCAGGGCCGCTCTTCACTCCCAATCCTACCTTAACGCACGCAGCTTGAAAAGACTTCCGCAGGTTTCTCGTATCAAATAACCTTCCTTCGTGCGGCGTTTTTTCGAGAAGCTCGTTGAGCTCAAGCGGCAGGGGAAGGAGGAGAGGCTCCTCATTCTTTGTTTGGTTCCCCTCGATACGCAGACTGGAATCTCCCGTTTTCGAACTCGATTTGGGACCACGTGATGGCAAGCGCAGCCCCAATTCTGCAGCCGGTGAAATACAGAAAGGTCATCAACGGACGCAGATGTTCCGGCATCGCGCCACGCAGTTTTGTGAATTGCGCGGGAGTTAAAAATCCTTTTCGGACGTTGTTCTCTTTCAGCATCGGAAAATAGGGAAACTGACTGACTTACCCTCTCTCCGCGCCAGATTCATCATCCTTCTCAACAGGGTGAGATTCCGGTTTATCGTCGCGTTCTTTCGCCCCTTCTTTCTGGCGCTTCTCAACAAACTGATAGAGCAAGTCGGTGGTGATTGTCCTGACCAGGCGGTTCTTGAAAAACGGATCGAGATATTCAAAACCCCAAACGTAGGGATTGCCACCCTTGTCTTCTTCGAGCATCTTGACGCCGCGCGCCCGGTAATCCATGATCAGGGTCTTGCGGATGTCTTCGTACTTCAACTTCTTCATTTCCGCGACAGGGAGTCCTTGTTCCACCTTGCCTAGCCGGTCGCGGGGAAGCGTTTCGGCGACCATGAGCGACTCAGACTTCGTACTTTCCTGGCGAAGCTTACCGTTCCTGTCGCGGTAGCTTATGTAAAGAAATCTGCTCCCGTTCTTTTCAAAGATGCCGCCTGTACCGAAGACCCTGCGTTTAGCATCGGCCCGGCTCGGACTCTCGATGACTGCTGAGTTCTTAGACTCCGGGCTTGGCGTGCTGCTTTTTGCCTTTGCGCCCGCCTGTCTCATGTTCACCCTCCTCATTCAAGCCGCGGGTTTGTGCCACGTCTGCGTGCAAAACGTTAGCTACCCTACTTGCGCCCTGCGTAACTCGTCGGTGGCAGGGCCCGTCCCTTCGCACCTTTTCTCTCGATCAACCAATTCGTCCAGATCTTGCCGATCCACCTGGAACCGTTTGCCAAATCGAGTGTAGGGAAGCTGGCCCTTCCAGATGAGCTCCCGGACGAACCAAATCGTGCAGCCAAGATAGTGTGCGGCTTCGGGTAAGGTCAGTAAGCGGTGTGGGATGACAATGCCTTCATTGGCTGTTCCATTTGTTCCAGGCATAGGACACCATGCAACTTTCACATTGGGACGTTGGTCGAATTTGCCGCCGTGCGGAGACTGCCGGTCAGACTTGTCCCACAATTCTGTCTGCACCAACGTTACAGCCTCAGCTCCATGGGTGCAGTTACAAGGAGCCCTCCTCAACCTGCCCAGCGTGTCCTTGAATGAGTCGTCTGTAATCCAAAGCCAATGGGTTCATTCCCGAACTTGCGGACCCAACGCCGGGTGACGCACTCGACTACGAAGGCACAGGAAGGGCTTTCCTGCTTGGCGGACACTTCCTGCTGACCGGCAGCCACTTCGAGGCGCTGTTACGTTCACTGCCTCCGATTGTTCATATTCCGAGAGTGGCCGAGAGCAAGGTAATGCGCTGGTCTCTGGAATGCTTGGGAGAGGAACTACGCGACCCGCAGCCCGGGGGATCGCTAATCGCACAGCATCTTGCGTACATCATGCTGGTGCAAGCTATCAGGCTGCATCTGCAACAGCCGGTAGGCAAAGGGATCGGCTGGCTCTTCGCACTTTCAAATCCGCAGATGAGAACAGCCGTTGCCTGCATGCGTGACAGTCCGGGTCACTCCTGGACGTTACAAGAACTCGCCAGCCGCGTCGGCATGTCGCGCACGGTGTTCGCCCAAAGATTTGAGAGCCGAGTCGGGGTGACGCCCATGGAGTATCTGACCCGGTGGCGAATGTTGCTCGCCGGTAATCGCCTAGTGAGTTCTGACGAACCTATCTCCCAGATCTCCTCGTCGATCGGTTACAAAACGGATAGCGCCTTTGGTAGAGCATTCAGGAAGTTCTGGGGATGCTCACCAAGGGAGCACCGTCGGCAAGCGACCGTGGACTACTCGGCGTAGTGGATCGCAACGATTCGATGTTCATCGAAGGAGCGACATACTAATGTGATCAAAGCGCCGGTCGCAGGGCGTCGCCTAGGTGAACCGCATACTTCTTCGCCTTGATATGCAATCGGAGGGGTCACCGCATTTTATAAGAGTGCCACAGGAAAGACCGATGTATCATTCGACATCTAGCCCGCGACGTCACGTTCAAGGTGCGAGGAATTATCGGGACCGAGGCGCGAATCCTCCGAGATTGGGTCATCCGCAAGTACACGAAATCCCATGGCAGATTGGCAAATGCGGGAAAAGCGGCCACTCCGAGGACCTCGGCCGGAGCCAGCGGGGCCGACGCTCAAGAACTACATCACGCCCGCCGGATTGCAGCGGCTGAAAGACGAGCGTGTGTTCCTACTGAGTCGCGAGCGGCCCGCGGTGGTAGAGGTCGTAGCGTGGGCTGCCAGTAATGGGGACCGCAGTGAAAACGCCGACTACCTCTACGGCAAAAGACGGTTGGGCCAGATCGATTCGCGGATTCGCTTTCTCACGAAACGCATTGACGCGGCCGTGGTCGTCGATCCCGCCGCTGCGCGGCAGGGGTCAGCCGCTACGCGCATCTTCTTCGGCGCAACCGTGACCTACAAGGACGCCGCCGGCCTGGAACACGTCGTCTCTATCGTCGGCATCGACGAGGTGGACCTCGACCGCGGCTACATCAGCTGGCGCTCGCCTCTCGCTAATGCGCTGATGAAGGCAAGCCCCGGCGACCGCGTGGAACTGCGCGCGCCAGCGAAGACGGAGCATCTCGAGATCATCGAGGTCGAGTACGCGCCGATTCCGATGGATCGTTTCCGCGAACCGTTAGGAGCTCAGTCGACGCCCAAGGTCGAACGCTCCTAGACCAAGCCGCCCGACTCTGAGCGTTCCCCCCGATCTTTGTCGTTTTTGCACATTGTGTTGTCCGGAGCTCGACAGCGAAACGTTACAATGACTGCTCGGCGATTCCTACAGTCAAATTAGCTTCTGTCCGGCGATTCTGAGCCAATCACGGGCCGCTCGGAAGTTGCGGGCACTTCGTCGGATCAGTACCGACAAACGCCCTTGTATTGACCGATCTGGCCGCTCCCGGTTGTCGGCCAACGGAAGTTGAATGTTACTCGGAATTTAAGCCGGCCCGTGCGCTAATACATCAGATTGATGCGATAATCACTCGCCGCCCTTCGTAGTCGTTTCCATCTGGAGTTTGGATGCACACCGAGCGTCCACGGGCCCGCCGTTATCTCTATCGAACTGACTGATACGCAGTCAGAAGCCAAGATTCAGGAACGAACCAGCGACCTGAGCTTGTACGGCTGCCGTGTGGAGACACACAAACCTTTCCCGACAGGATCAAAAGGTGAGAATTAGGATTGCCCATAGGAGCGCCAACTTCGTAGCTCTCGGTAAGGTCGCTTACACCACACCGGAGGCTAGAATGGGAATCACCTTTGCGAGGATTGAACCCAATGACCAGCTAATTTTGTAGAAGTGGGTAGAGGAGTTACGCGACCACTGACAAGGCGTCGCCACACGATACCTCCCTGTTCCACAAATCCATAAAGAGTTTCGCTGGAAATTCGCGTCCTGTGGCAACCTCCCAAAGCCGCACCGTCATGTCGCGGCTGGCCGTGGCCAGAAGGCGCAACCTCGTGTCATCATCTCCCGCGCCGGATGTAGCCAAGACGGCCGAGACGTTGTGAATGCACATGCGTACTAGGACGCGGCTCGAAATCACACGAGCAGTACTATCGACGTACCATTGAGGTTGTTCGTGCGACGTTGATATTCTGAAGTCCCTGCTACCCAGCCTCAGGCGCATAAACGTGTCTCTACAAAGGTAAGGAATCATGGATTCCGAAAAACTTCGGGTCGTCCGCGACAAACTCACACGGGTATTCCGCTATCTGGAGGCACTGAACCAGCATCGCAATCCGGCGAAACGTCAGATTCGCGAACAGCCCTGGAGTTTCTGGCTACGCGATCTTCCCGAGCATTCCGCCATTCAACGAGGTGCCGCGAAGAACGGTTCGACGAAGACAAAGAACGGTAACGGCCAGAGTGCTGAAGACGGCGCGAACTACGTTCTGAAGGCGCAGCGTCCACGGTCAACGCGCGCGCCCGAACCACCCGACGGAATTGCCGTTTGGCTGGAAGACGGGTGGGATGACCCTTCGATGGCCTGCACTGTCAAAGAAACTCTTGAGGAATCGGAGAATCGTGCCGGGCAAAGGGTTGCGAAATTCACAGACGATCCAGCCAGGACCGCCAGCCTAGAGCGTTGGAAGCTTCTGCGCGACGAATGGGTGAAAACCGAGAAGCCTGCACGCGTGGCGATGAAAATCTTCGAAACGTTTTATGCGCTTTACGGCCGCATCGATCGCGAGGGCGAGCGTGTGGAACTCGTTCTCGGAGACGGCATCTTGAGCTGGCGTCGCGCGGACGGCAACATCTGTCATCCGATCCTCCTCCAGCGCCTCCAATTGCAGTTCGACGCATCTGCACCCGAATTCACGCTTTCGGAAGCGGACCATCCCGTTGAGCTCTACACTGCGTTGTTCCAATCGATGAACGATGTGGACGGACGCGCGATCGGCCGATGCCGCGAAGAATTGGAAGAAGGAGGCTTTCATCCACTTTTTAATGGTTCCACTTCCGGCTTCCTGAAGCGGCTAATCGTGCAACTATCCCCGCGCGGAGAGTTCTTCGAAGACCATGCACCAGATGCGGAAGTCAACGACCCATGCATCGGCCGCGACCCAGTTCTCTTCCTGCGCTCACGCACCCTGGGATTTGCCGCGGCGATTGAGGGCATCCTCGTAGACCTGCGCACACGCGAAGATTTACCTTGGTCACTATTGAATATCGTCGGAGAAGAATCCCCGATTTCCGGCGCAGGATACGCGATTCCATCAGCGAGCGCCTCCCCTCCGGCAGACGGCAGAGTCTTGCTGAGCAAACCAGCCAATCCTGAGCAGATCCGAATTGCCCAGCAGCTTGAGGAAAAGGGAGGCGTTTTGGTGCAAGGCCCTCCTGGGACGGGAAAAACTCACACCATCGGCAACCTTGTCGGCCATTTGCTCGCCCAAGGCAAAAGCGTTCTGGTCACGAGCCACACAACAAAGGCGCTGCGCATGGTACGCCATCACATCGTTCCCGAACTGCGCCCCCTGTGCGTCAGCCTGCTGGAAAGTGACTTGGACAGCCGCAAACAACTCGAGAGTGCCGTGGGATCGATCGCCGAAAGGTTGTCGCGTGCCGACGCAGGCTCCCTTGAAATGCAAGCGAAGAAATTGGAATCCGAGCGCCTCGACCTGCTGAAGAAACTCGACGAAATCCAACACCAACTGACGGAGGCTCGCGCCGACGAGTATCGGGACATTGCGATTTCTGGAAGGTCTTGGATACCTGCCGATGGCGCTCGTCAAGTCATGCAGGAAAAAGAAATGCACGGCTGGATCCCCGGCCCGGTCGCAGCAGTGGCACCGTTGCCTCTTTCCCCGGGTGAACTGGCCGACCTCTATCGCACCGGCGTCTCGATCTCCCGCGAAGACGAGCACGAACTCTCCGGCCATCTTCCCGAGCTCCACGACCTTCCGCGAGCGGAAGAATTTGAGGCCAGCGTTAGTGAACGCAATCGTCTGGGCATGGAAGACCTCGGTTTGCGTTCCGACTTGTGGGACTCCGTTGCGGCGCAGAGCGCGCCTGGAGAAATAGAAGGACTGGCCGCAGCATTGGCTCAGGCGGTTGAGCCTCTTTCCGGCAAGGACAAATGGAAACTTGCCGCGGTATACGCCGGCAAATATGGTGATGTGCACCGACAGCCTTGGGACCAGCTCATCAGCTTGGTGCGCCTGGTTCATCGCGAAGCCGCAAATGCACAGGAAGCGTTCGTCAAGTATGGTCCTGAGGCTTCCTACAATTCCACGGCCCAAGAGCAGGAACGCATTGCTGGAGAAATCATCGCGCATCTTGAGGATGGCGGCAAGCTAGGCTCTTTCACCTTGTTTACGCACAAGACCTGGAGCCAATTGCTGGAACAAGCGAAAGTGAACAACGCGCGCCCGAGCCTTGCCGAACATTTTCACGCCCTGCGCCAGTTCTTCCGGCTCAAGGGCCTTCGCGAGGATCTCGGGGCGCGATGGGATCGTCAAGTGGCGACTCTTGGCGCTCCTCGCTCGGGCGAAATGGGCGCGGAGGCCGAGAAGACCTTGATGCAGTATTGCGACGCCATCGAGGGCTGCCTGGGCTGGCAGGAGGACACTTGGCTTCCGCTGCAGGGGCGGTTGGAAGACCTAAACTTTCGATGGGAAAAATTCCTCGCTGAGCAGCCTGCGGTAGTTGGAGCCGACGGAGAATTGATACGCCTCCACATCGCGGTGACGGAAGCTCTGCTCCCCATTCTGGATTCTCGCTTCAAGAAATTGCGGCTGCTGCAGCTTGAGGAAGAATTTCGAGATCTCAAGAACCGGCTGAAGCTTGCGGCGCGCGTAGCGAAGGCATCCAAGGTAATTGGCCTGCTGATGGCGGCCGTGAACGACGAAGACTCCAATCGTTATCGCGAATCCTACGATCGCCTGCTGGAACTAAAGAGCAAACAAGCAGACCTCGACTTGCGCCGCGCCTTGCTCGCAAAGCTAGAGACCGCGGCGCCAGCCTGGGCTGGCGCGATTCGCAATCGTGCGGGAGTGCACGGCCGGGGCGAGCCTCCGCGCGACGTCTCCTCCGCTTGGACCTGGCGCCAGCTAAACGATGAACTGGATCGCCGCGCCAGCGTCTCGTTTGAGGTTCTGCAAGCCAAAAGTGAAAAGCTGCGCGAGCAACTGCGGCGTGTAACCGTCGAACTCATCGACAAACGCGCTTGGGCTTCGCAAGCACGCCGCACCTCCTCGCGTCAGCGCCAGTCATTGGTAGGTTGGCTCGATACCATCCGTCGCATTGGCAAAGGTCACGGCATTCGGGTTTCCCTTTTGCGGACCGAAGCAGCCAGAAAAATGAGCGAGTGCCGCGGAGCCGTCCCCGTTTGGGTCATGCCGCTTTCGCGTGTGGTCGAAAACTTTGACCCGCGCACTACCCGCTTCGACGTTGTCGTCATCGACGAAGCCAGTCAGAGCGATGTGATGGCGCTGGTCGCTTTGTACCTGGGCAAGACGGTGCTCGTCGTCGGCGACCACGAGCAAGTTAGTCCCTCGGCGGTTGGACAGGATTTGGGCGTGATTCAAAACCTCATCTTCCAGTACCTGCGGGGAATCCCGAATTCCGATCTCTACGATGGTCAAATTTCCATCTACGACCTCGCACGTCAGTCGTTCGGCGGCACGACCTGCCTCGTCGAGCATTTCCGGTGCGTCCCGGAGATCATTCAATTCAGCAATATGATTTCCTACGATGGGCGGATCAAGCCCTTGCGCGACGCGAGCCGCGTCCATCTGCGTCCGCACACCATCGCCCATCGCGTATCGGGGTCCAGCCGAGACGGTAAGATCAATCGCCAAGAAGCCCTGACCGTCGCCTCGCTGCTTACGGCTGCCATGGAGCAACCCGAATACAAAAAGAATGACGCAGATCAGCCGTTGAGTTTCGGAGTGGTTTCTCTGGTTGGTGACGAGCAGGCCATAGAAATTGACAACCTGGTTCGTGCGCACGTCTCGCCTGACCGCTACGAACTCCATCGGGTACTCTGCGGAAACGCCGCGCAATTCCAAGGCGACGAGCGCGACGTGGTGTTCATCTCCTTGGTCGACACTGCCGAGCGCGGTTCTCTCTCCCTGCGGGATCAGGAACTTTTCAAACAGCGTTTTAATGTCGCCGCCAGCCGCGCCCGCGACCAGATGTGGATCGTCCATTCGCTCAGTCCCCATAACGATTTGAAAGCGGACGACCTTCGCCGGCAATTGATCGAGCACGCGGAAGACCCCGCGCGTCTTATGCGCACCTTGGAAGAGAAGGAAAAACGCGCGCAATCGAATTTCGAACGGGAAGTCATGAAGCGTCTCGCAACTGCGGGGTATCGAGTCACGCCCCATTGGAAGATTGGGACGTTCCGAATCGATCTGGTCGTCGAGGGCGATGGCAAGCGCTTGGCCATCGAGTGTGACGGTGATCGCTATTACCCACTCGAAAAGCTCGCTGAAGACATGGACCGGCAATCCGTGCTGGAACGCATGGGTTGGATATTCACGCGCATCCGCAGCTCGGAGTTTTTCCGCAGCCCTGCTCGCGCGATAAAGCCCGTCTTCGAAAAGCTGCAAATGCTGGAGATCCCGCGTGCGGGTAACGCCATTGACGCTGAACTTGCGGAGAAGGCCTCGCATGATGTGGTCGACCGCATCATCCGTCGCGCAGAAGAACTTCGGAAGAGTTGGTCGAAGACCAATGGGGCAGCGACTCGTTCGTCGTCCCGGGCCTCAGCCGCTGTTACAGCCTAGCCACGACACAGATTCTGGCGTTATGTCGCATGGACGTCGACCGATGCGAGACTGCCTTACCAAGTTCGATGCCCATAGCGCGTCATTCCGCATTACTCCTCTTGCGCAACCCTCTTACCCCAGGCTCCTGGCCCATTAAGAGAGGTGGCCTAGACTAGTCCCTACTATCCAGAAACGGGGTTCTGGGAAATGAACTCTCTGAAGGATTCTTTCCCATTGCCCTCAAAATTTCATGCATGTCACTTCGGAGAGGCTGCCGAATTTGGCTGGAGTCAAGAAGCCAAACCGAGCAGAGCATTCCTTCACGATGAGATTCAACAACCCGCGCCACGCTCGTCAGCACTTCCTTCAAAGACGCGCCTGCGAGAATCATTCTCAATATTTCGAGAATATCTTCACTGGGCGAGGTCTTTCGCCAATGTGCCATCCGGCTGCGGATCGGTTGAGCGGACAGGCTGGTGGGAACCATGTTCTGCGGATGCCATCCACGGATTATAATCCTAGCAGCCGATTCCAAGCCTTTTTGGAACTTATGCAAACGCGAGCCAAGCCTTTGAATGACTAAACCGGACTTACGCCCAGCGTGCCTATTACACTCTCCGAAGCAAAAGACAAGACCAAGCTCGGAAGCCGGCGTTTACCGTCTGGTGTTTCAAACACAATTGCCGGGTTTGAATTGGCGCACTCTCTTGGACCTGCGGTAACATTCTTCTTGTATGAACGGGTCCAACCCCGACAATTGCCGTTCCAGCCACACTGCTCACCTTCCTTCCTTTCATTTGATTGCGATTCCTTTTCTTTTGGGAATTTTCCTAGTTTCCCAGGTAGCGGCCCAGGAAAAACTCGGCGGCCGGCAAATCGTGAAATTGGGCAACGAAGCTTATGCACTGGCCATGCAACAAAAATATGCGGACGCCCTTCCTCTGGCGAAGCAAGCCTATGATGCCGCGGAGTTTTCCTTGGGTCCGAAAGACAAAAGAACCAGGGAATTCGCCCGAAACCTGGCGATAATCCTTCTGAACTTGAATCGTTATCCGGAGGCGCGGACCTATTTTGATCGGGCGATCCTGCTGGCAGCAAACGAGGAAGGTGAGAAGAGCCAATTCCTGGCCACGCTGTTGGTCGAAGCCTGTAACACGGCCGAGAAAATGGATGATAAGCCGGGCGCGGAGGGCTACCAGCGAAGAGCTCTTTCAATTCAGCTTTTGATGAAAGGCCCCACATCTACAGACACACTGCAAGCCATGGATCATCTTGGAGATCTCCTTAGATGGCAAAGGAAATGGGCTGAAGCCAAGCAGTTTTACGACCAGGCGGCTGCGGCCCGGCGCGATCTGAAGCCCCCAACCAATTTGGGTACTTCGCTAACAAATTACGGATGGCTTGAGAACGACCAAGCGAATTACGATCGTGCGATTCCGTTCTTTGAGAAGGCCCTGAAGAAAGATACGGAAGAAGAAGGTCCCAATGGCAATCATATGCTTCGCGACCTGTACAACATGAAATTTGCCTACGCAGGAGCCGGAGACTGGGTCAAAGCGGAACAATTCCAGAAGCGCTATCTTTCTCTCTACGAAGAGACTTATCCTCACCAAAGCGGAGTTATCATCCAGGGATTAACCACCCTTGCGCAGATGGCTAGCACCCAGGGTGAGTTCAGTGCCGCCGAAAAATTTGCCAATGAGGCGGTCGACCGCATTAACAAAAGCCAAGATCAAAGCCTTCAGGCATACTCCTTCTCCGCAGAGCTTGCTCTTTCCGAAATCTATATCGAAACAGGTCGATATTCTGAAGGCGTCGCGTTGAGCGAAAGGCTACTTAAGCAGCAGCCCTCGGCAATTGATACAAAAATCAGATTGCTCCTGGACAAAGCCGCGGGCGAAGGTGTTCAAGGACAGTACGCGGCGGCAGAGAAGACTTATCGGGAAGCTCTAAAGCTTACGATCACTCCCGACTACCATGCCACGCGGCAGGTCACTTTTCGCGAAAGCCAGGCTATCGCCGTGCTCCAGCTAGCGGACCTGCTGAAGTTGGAGGGAAGAGTCGCGGAATCCGAAGCGACATATGAACAGGCCCCCGCAGCGATAGGCGCGGTCCAAAATAAAGGCACCCGGTCCGGGCTGCTTTGCGAACTTGCCCTGTATTATCTGCGCCATGGACAAGCTGAGGAAGCGGAACCTCTCCTCCGGGACGCCGCCAAACTGGGCGAGGAAAGCTACGGCACGCACAGTTTCGAATACGCTCGTCTATGCCATTTACTCGGTGTTGCACGATGGATCGAGAGGAAATATGACGAAGCAGAGGCTTTGTACAAACAGAGCATGTCTCTGCTGGAGGCCACCGTTGGTTTTGATCATTCGGAAGCAGGCACGCTCTTTGCTGACTTCTCCAACTTGGAAATGGCGCGCGGAAACATCAGCAATGCGGATGCGTTGTTCCAAAAGTCAATCGTGAATGGTGAGCATCAGCTTAAATTTGCATTCCAGGGAATGAGCGAGCGAGAACGTCTGGAATTCCTGCGGCGCATGCTCGAACGATTCGACCAATATTACAGTTTTGTGGAACGCAATCGCGACAGCCCCGCATTGGTTATCCATGCGTATGACCTGGCGCTTTGGCAAAAGGGCCTTGTCGTGGAAGGTATGTCGCGCCTGCACAGGCGGCTGGGCGACAATCCCGGGGATGGCCGCTCGGGAATCTATGCGGAACTGGCGCAAAAACGCGCGCAAATTGCCAGTTTGTACAATTCACTTCCAAACTCATCTTCTCCGGAGTTGCGCAGCCGGCTGGCACAGCTGGAGGGGGAAGCCAATGAATTGGACCGTAAGTTCACGGCGCAAGATCTTTTCTTGGCCGATCAACTTGGGACCAATCGCGTTACCTGGCAGCAAGTGAGGGGACAACTCAAGTCAGGGGAAGCAGCGGTTGAGTTTGTCCGATTTCGGTATTTTGACGGCAGAACATGGTCAAAAGAAAGCCACTACTTCGCCTTCGTGCTGCGCCCTGATTCCGAGGCACCTGCGCTCGTCGACATTGGAGCGAGCTCTTCGGTCGAAGCTGTTTTGCGTAAAAGTTATCAGGCCATGGTCAAACCCGCAGCCGCGTTGTCCACCGCCAATTCCCCTTCCACTGCCGATCGCGAAATCAACCTAACGGTTTGGAAACCCCTTCAGGAAAGGCTGGGAACTGCAACCCGAGTTTACCTTGCGCCGGATGGCGCGCTCAATTCCATCAATCTGGCACTGATTCCTACACTCAATGGCCGGCGATTGATTGACGACATTGATCTGCGCCTCCTGAACAGCACTAGGGAGCTGCTGCAGCGCTCGAATACGGCAACGGGATTGAAACGCGCTGTAATTCTCGGGAATCCGGATTTTGATTTGTCTTCGGGCAACAAGACCGGCCCGGTGGAAGCCGCAAAACGTTCCGCGGATGCTGGCTTCAGACGTTCGCGAGACCAGGACACCGGTCCTCTTCCCTCACTGCCAGGCACCGCGGATGAAGTTCGTGCTATTTCAGACTTGCTGCGCGAGAAAGGATGGCAAGTCGACACTCTTCTGGGTGACCGCGCTACCGAAGAAAGCTTGAAGCAAGTGGGTTCTCCAACTGTGCTCCATATTGCCACTCATGGATTTTTCTTGCCGAAAAAGGATTCGGATGATGGCGACACTTTCTCTGAGGACCCGATGCTGCGATCGGGCCTTTTCCTTGCAGGTGCCAACCGCACTCTCGAAGGAGATCCCCTTCCATCTTCCGACGACGGGATTCTTACTTCGATTGAAGCAGTTGATCTGAATCTAAGCGGCACGAGTTTGGTGGTTTTGAGTGCCTGTGATACGGGTCTCGGCCAGACGGAGAGCGGCGAAGGCGTGTTCGGCTTGCGTCGAGCGTTCGGGGAAGCGGGTGCCAGGGCTGTGCTGATGAGTATGTGGTCCGTCCCGGACCGTGAGACGCAAGAGTTGATGGTTCTTTTCTACAAAAACTTGATGGATGGCAAAGGCAAGCACCAAGCACTCCGCGAAGCGCAACTTCAAATGCGTTCCATAGTTGAGAAGAGATACGGTACCGACGCGGTTTATTACTGGGGCGCTTTCGTGATTGTCGGGCAGTAGCTCATGCTAGATAGCGCTGCGTTCGTGGCGCTGTAGGTGCTGTACGACGGAAAGCCTTCAACCACAGGCAAGAGCCGTTGGATGCGCTTCTTTACCCATGGCGCTTGAACGGTGGAATCCCAATTTGATTTGTGGCGACTCTCTGGGAGGCGGCATGGATTTCGGGCAGTCCCATACGTTCGCTCTATCGCACACCACTCTCCCATCTTTACCTTTGCGGAGCTTCCACTCCCGCAGGTGGGGGTGTCCACGGAATGACTGATTATCACGCCGCCACGACAGCGCTTGCAGTTAAGGCGCGTTAGTTCAAGATTGATGAAGTTGTTCTTGCAGGAGTCACAGCAAGGAAGTGACAACCTGGTTGAATTGTCGGCTTTCCGTAGAAGTGCGGACACCCGCACCGGACCTCAAGTGAGCTCCATTTTCCATCATTTCCCAATCATGGGTCGCTTCGTTGTATGTAAGTGCCGCCAGTTCAGCGTGTTAAGGATTACTAGGAAGCTTGGGAAGCTTCAGAGCAAACCTCACGGTGCATGCGATGGAGTCATCAGAAATCAGCGCGAACAAATCTGGGCGCAATTATGGTGTGTCCTCAGGGGAATGCCCGCTCTGAATCAGAACTCTCCTAGCAGACGGAAAGCGGGAGGGACCTAATTAAAATCGAACTGCGACCAAGAAGTGCCGTTGTGCGGATTGCCCTCATAGATTGCCACTTGGCCACCGATCACTTCGAAGGAGTGGCCATGCACCACAATTGCCGCACCCTCGTAGATCCCAAGACCAAGCAATTCAGGATGCTTCTCAATAATTCCACAAGATCATGTTCGCGCTTGCCTGGATTCAAATGCTGGTCGATGGCAGAGTTTGTAAGTAATCCAAATCCTTTTTGGTGGTTTCCGATGATGATTCGGTTGTCCCCGTCAGGCATGCCGGGTTTCCCTGAATCACCGCGCACAAGAAATGATGCCTGTATCGAGGCACCTGCGAAACCCGGGCGATCCTGCTCCTTGGCGCAGGGAACTATTTGCGCTACGCTAAGCGCAGTTTCACACACCATGGAGAATACCGAATGAGTGAACAAGCCCCAGTGCAAACGGGTTTGGCGTGTTCGCAATGCGGACGGACGTTCGCGCACTCTGACTTAGTGCAGATCGCCGGGAACCGGGTGTGCGGCGATTGCAAGCCGGCGTTTCTGAGCCGAGTGATGGCGAGCGGCGCCGCTGCGGCATCGCCACTCGGCTGGCATTACAGCGGATTCTGGATCCGTTTCGGCGCCCGCGTCATTGACGGCTTTGTGCTGGGGGTGCCCCTCCTGATCCTCGCCGCTGTGCTGATACCGAATCTACTCAGGGCGCGGGGCGATGCGTCCAACCCGGCCTTCGCAGCGTTCGCGGCCTTCAGTTTTGCTTTCTTTCTAATTTATTTCCTCGTGGTGATTTGCTATGAGGTTGTGTTGCTGAGGTATCGCGGTGCAACCCTCGGAAAGATGGCCTGCGGGCTAAAAGTCGTGCGTTCAGACGGCAGCAGCCTGGGATGGGGCGTGTCCATTGGGCGCTTCGTGATGTGGAATGTTGTCACCAGCGGCATCCCTTATTTAAATTTCGTCCTCATGCTGATTAGCGGGATCATGGCGGGGACGGATGGCGAGAAGCGAGCGCTGCATGATCGTGTGTGCGACACGCGGGTGGTCTACAAGCAGAGCATAGCGTGAGCTTCAACATCAATCTTTTCACCCCTGGCGACTCCAACGCGGCGGACTCTCCCACAGCCGCGGCCCGGAGGTTATCGCCTATCGCAGTGGGGGCAGTGATCTGCCCCAGTTGCAACGGGGACGTGGCGCCAGTTGAGGTGAAGACAGGATGGCAGACCTGCCCCTACTGCGAGAAGCGGCTACAGAGCCGCGTCTGGGGCGTGGTCCGGCAGAACACAAATGCGGCGGCCGCGCTTTCGGACCAAGCGACATGCTTCTTTCATCCGGACAAGGCGTTTCAGGCTTGCTGCCAGCGGTGCGGCCGCTTCGTGTGCGCTTTGTGCGATTTGCAGTTGGGAGCGGAGCACGTCTGCCCCACGTGTTTCGAGCGCGGGCGCGCCGATTCTGGTGAGGAGGCCGGCAAGTCGGAATGGCGGCATCGCGACGTGCTCTATGATTCCATTGCGGTGACGATCGGGTGGGGCTGGATTCTCTTTTGGCCCGTGATCGTAGCCGCGATCCCGGCCGCGATTTTTTTGCACGTGAAGTATAGGAAGGCTCCCCGTTCGTATTTGATTCCGCGGTACGGGTGGCGCTTCTGGGCGGCGTATGCGGGGCTCATCTGGCTCCCGCTACTCGTCGCTAGCTCGGTCTTCGTACGCTGGATGGCGGAGAGGCACTGATTGAAAAGTGTATTCCGCAAAATATCGCGCGTTGGCAGCCTAACCGGCGGAACGAAGTGGTACTTGAGTGAGGACTGCTTGCTGGCCGCGAAGCGCACGATGTACGCAGTCGAGTACCGGCGGTTTTATTTGCGCGACCTGGAATCCATAGTGGTCTGGCCCAGCCGTTTATGGCTGTGGCGGCTGGTCATTCCGGGGATGCTGTTTGCGGCGCTCGGTGTTGCGTTTTGGCAGTGGGTGAATTCCACCGTTGGCGCGATTTTCGGCGGCGTGGGTCTCGCGTGGGTGGCGGCGGAACTGGCACTCGGGCCGAGGGCGGGGTCGCGCATTCGCACCACGGGAGCAAGCGTTGACCTGCCGTTGGTGGCGCGAGCGCGCGGTGCACGCAAGGTTCTTGCCAAAATTGATGCGGCGGTTCGCGCCGCGCGCGTCGTCGTCGAGCAACCGACTGCTCCTGTAACCAGCGCCCAGCCGACGGAACTCCCCGTGCAAACGAACTCGGAAGCACCGTCCGGGACCGTTTCCGTCGCGGATGCCACACAGACGAATGGCTCCTGACACGCCAGCCGCGCCCTTCGACAAACCCGCCGCGACGGGCTTGCGCCATGCTCGCTGCCTGTTTCATCCGCGGCGTGAAGCGGCGGCGCGGTGCCCGCATTGCGGAGGAACGTTCTGCCGAGAATGCGTAACGGACGAGGAGGGAAAGCTCGCCTGCCCGCCTTGTCTGCGCCGGATGGCGCGTCCGTCCGCACCGAAAACGTCGCTGACGCGCCGCCTCCGGCAGGTCCTGGCGGGACTTACTGCTCTTGCCACTCTGATGGCGTTATTTTTCGCGCTGCTGCGTTGGCGAGTGAATACGTCGGAGGGGCATCTGAACTTCGGCGTCGCCGATGATCGCCCGCCCGGGAAAAGCAATGAGTGAAGCTGCGCTGGCGCCGTCCACATCGCAACGTGGACGCCTAGCGTCCGCTCGCGGCCGCCGGAACCGGCTGAACGCGCTCGAAGCGCTCGAACGCGGGTTCGCACTGTTTAAGTCAACGTTCGCTTGGGAGGCGTGGCGGTACTACAGCGGGGCCGCGTCGCTGGTCCTCTGTTTCATACCGATGTGGGTGGTCAACGGGCAGATTCGGTTATCCGATGGCGCGCTGCTGGTGGAGGCGGCACTGCTCACTGGCGCATATCTGCTGCGCGCATGGAGCGTGGCGAATTACATGCAGCGCGTGCGGGAGCGCGCGTTCGGCGTGCCGAGACCAGCACCCGAGGGCGCGTTCTCACAACTGGCGGCGATAGGACGCTTGCTTGCGTGGAAAATCGTCCTGAGCCCGGCTGCTTTGGTGGGGCTTACGACCATTGCCGGGGCGACTTGGTGCTATAGCGCGTGCCAATTCGCCAGCCTTGAGGCTCGGGAGGATGGCTCCAAAGGACATTCCCTTGGTGGCTGCATAGCACTCTCGAGTCAATGGTTCGGAGGCGGCTTGCTTCTCTTCCTGATGATGCTCCCGCTCTGGATCGCCGTCTGGCTGAACGGGTTGATCGTGGCGTTGCTTGTTCCGCAGCTTCTGCACTCGATATTTGGTGTGAACACCCTTCTATCAACACCCATGGGGATGTTCGCGCTATTCCGCAGTTCCGCGTTCTGGCTTTCGTTGTTCGCGGGCGCCTGGTTGGCGCTCGATCCCATCGTCAAATGTTCGTTTGTCGTCGTCTATCAGCATTTGCAGTCGAGGCGCGAAGGAGACGACCTGCGCGGTTTACTGGCGAGCCTGCCGCGGGAGCACCAGAAAAAAGCGCAGATGATCGCATCCACCGCAGCAGGCGGCAGGGTGGCGACCGGCGCGTTGGTCGTGCTGGCTGCGATTCTGGCAGGCACTTCCCCCATGGCGGCCGCGCGGGCGGCGCTAACACGAAGCAGCGCGGAGACGACTACCGATACCGCGCGCGAGGCGCAGATTCAAAAGTTGCGCCGCTCCCTGGACGAGGAATCGCGGCGCGCGATTTATCGCTGGCATGACGCTGAGCACCCGAGCCCGCCTACGTGGTTTGACAAGCTACTGGATAAGATCCAGAAACGTATTGAGCACGCCTGGAATGCGTTTCGGAATTTTCTTCGCAAACTGTGGCCGCGCGGGCTCAATCTCTCGCCCGGAAAGGAAAAGGGGGCCACCTGGAAGCTGAAAGACCTTCGACTATGGCTAACGCTGATCGCGATTTTGACGATCGGGGCTGGAGTGGTGCTCTTTTGGCTGCGGCGGCGGCGCGAGGCAGCAGCTCAGCTTTCCATTCCCCTGGCAATAGCGCCGCTTCCCGATCTGAGCGATGGCGCGGTAGCGAGTGAACGTTCCGAGGACGAATGGTTCGCGCTGGCGAACCGGCTGGAACGGGAAGGTGAATTGCGGCTGGCGTTGCGTTCGGCGTACTTGGGCCTGCTAGCCGGACTAGCGCAGCGCGAGTGGCTGACCATTCGCCGCGACCGCACGAATCGCGATTACCTCAATGAGTTTACGCGCCGGTGGCGGCGGCGTCCGCAAGCGGCGCTGGGGCAACGGATCGAAATACCGGAGAAATTGCGCGGGAGCCTGCGGCAGTTCGATCGCGTGTGGTATGGGTCTCATGTGCTGACGCCAGAGGCGGTCGCCGCCTACCGCCAAGATCAGCGGGAGTTGCTCAACCATGTTTGACAGCAGGTCACACGGTGGCATGGCGCTCCACTGGCGAGGCCCCCTGTTGGCTGCAGGGATCTTCGCGGCAGTATTCGCGATTCTGCTGCTCATGGCGCATCAGAATCAGTCGAATACGAGCGATATGGGATCCAGCTTACGCGAGGACCCTTACGGCACCAGCCTGTTGTTCGATTCCTATGCACACGCCGGGTATCAAGTGAAGCGCAGCCAGGATCAGGACTCGCTATCCGACCAGAACGCGGGGAGGACAACAGCGTTCTTTATCGGAGGCTACCCCTATAACGATTGGGAAAGCGCGAAAGGAGAACCGCAGACCGCAGGTAAGTTCCGTGGGCGGCTGGAAGATTTTCTTGCGCGCGGCGGGCGCGTCGTGCTGATCCAGTCCGCTTGGCAACTAAAGTCGGAGTCTCAAGGCTGGGAAATCGAGAACAAGTGGAAGGAAACTCCACACGAACCCGGTCCAACCTGGATCTCTCCCGATCTCCGCGAAATGCCGGCGGGCAGCGAGATGATGTATCTCGGCGCGGATGCTCCTTGGCTGAAGACAGATGAGCACTGGACTCCGCTCTATGCGGGGCCCGCGAAAGCCGCTGCGAAGGACACGAAGGCTGACACATCTGGGCGTGTTTATATGGCGATGCGGCGAGTCGGAAATGGCGAACTAATCGCCGCGAGCCAGGAGTCGTTTCTGTTGAACGAGGCGATCAAGAAACGTCCGAACCCTGTGGTGCTGGATTTTCTGACTGGCGGACGGCCGTTGATTTGGGTGGATGAGACGTTGCACGGACTGCACCAGGATCAAGGCGTGCTTTGGCTGGTGCAGCGATACCGGCTGCAGACTGCGCTGATGCTTTTCTGGGCCGCTTTGCTGGGCCTGCTTTGGAGCATGAGCGGCGATCTGGTGCGACGCCCGAGGCGCGACCACAGTGCGCAGATCGTGCGCCATGGGGAAAGCGCTGGGGTGGCCGCGCGACACCTTCTTCAACGCAGCATTCCGAGCGAGCAGGTAGTGGCGGAATGCTGGGAGCAGTACCGCCGCCGGTCGCCGCAGGATGCGCAGGCCATTTCTGTAGATCCAGGTAGGGGGCCGCGGCTGCGCGCCGCGCTCGCGCAGACCGCTCTAGCGGGGTACAAGGAACTGAGCGAGTTGATCGCCGAGCGCCGGGCATCTGCAAAAGGTCCGGCTCATGCCGACCGCGTTGCGCCTGATAGTTCGAGGGCCACACCGAAGAGGATTCCCGAGGAGGCTCGAATCGCATGAACGAAGAACCGGTATTGCGTTCGGACGGGCAGGCACAACCTGCGAGTGCAGCAACGCGGTCGCCCGCGGCGTCCACCACGATCACGAGCGGGGCTCGGCGTGTTCGAGAAGCGCTGGGGCGCGTGATTGTCGGGCAAAGCGAAGCCATCGATCTCGCGCTGGTGACGCTGCTCGCAGGCGGACACGCGCTGATCGAGGGCGTTCCGGGCGTGGGGAAAACGCTTCTGGTGAAGGCCCTGGCGCGGGCGGTCGCCGGCGAATTTCAGCGCATTCAGTTCACGCCGGACCTGATGCCCGCGGATATCACCGGGACAAGCGTCTTCGACCTGAGGGCGCAGGAATTCCGGTTGGTGCGCGGCCCCATCTTCACGAATTTCCTGCTGGCGGACGAAATCAATCGCGCCCCCGCGAAAACGCAATCGGCGCTGCTGGAAGCCATGCAAGAGCGCCAGGTGACGATCGATCGCGAGACCCGCGAGTTGCCCCCCGTCTTCGTCGTCTTTGCGACACAGAACCCGATCGAGCATCAGGGCACGTATCCGCTCCCGGAGGCGCAGAAGGATCGCTTTCTGGTGAAAATCCGCATGGGTTACCCGACGGCGCAGGACGAAAACGAACTGGCGAAGCTTGTGGCAGCGGGCGAAGCGCCGGAGCGGCGACTGGCGGAGGATCTGCGCGTGCCGGTATTGCAGCTGGGCGAACTCGAACAACTGCGCGCGGCCACAGCGCGAGTGCGCGTCAGCGATGCGATAAGCAGTTACATAGTCAGCGTGGCTCGGCTGACTCGGCAGCACACGGCGATCTGGGTTGGAGCCGGGCCGCGGGCGACGCTAGCGCTACTGTCGGCATCGCGGGCGCTCGCGGCGCTCGAGGAACGCGATTTCGTGCTGCCCGAGGATGTAAAGACGCTGGCTGGTCCCGTGCTCGAGCACCGCGTGCTGCTGCGACCGGAGTTCGAGATGGAAGGCGTCGAGATCCGCGAGGTCATTAAGGCAGTGCTGGAGGCGGTCGAAGTGCCGCGGTAAACCGCAGGCGTGGTGCATGTGGCAGGCGACGGTATGGAAGCAGACGAAATGATGACGGCTGGAGAGATGAAGTCCGCGGGCGTGGGAGCGCGGGGCGCGGCTGGCGCTGCCGAGGTCCAAGCCAGCGCGGAGCCGCAGCGCCACAACCTGGAATCTCGCGACAAGCCCGCTCAATGGATCGCGCTTCAGCCGGTGGGAAAACTATTCAGTCCAACGGGATCGCTCGTGTGGATCATAGGACTACTGGGTGGGGCGGCGTGCATTGCGCCATGGATCGCGCGCGGATGGTTGTTGTTTGCGCTGATCGTCACGACTGTGGCGCTGCTGGCGTCTTTTGACGCGCTCGTGCTGTGGCTCGCCCGTGAAGAGTGCGCACCAGTCCTGTTGCCGACGGGGAAGGGCCTTCGTGGACGCGAAGGGCAGACCATCAAGATCCCGCTGGCGCTCACGGACTCCGGCCGGCGCCGCCTGCGCAGTGAAGTGCGCGTAGCGGTCATGCTGTCAACACTGGAAAGCGAGACCGCTACTCGGGTGAAAAGCGATCCGCAACAACTGAAACTTGAGCGGCCGGAACCGGCCGCAGGGGAATCAGCCTCAGCAAGCACCGCGCACATGCATCTCTGGCCATGGTCGCCCGAGATTGCTTTGCTTCGGCGCGGGCTGTGGCCTGGGCCGCGCGTTGGCATCGAGCGGTCCTCACTCCTCGGAATCTGGCGTTTGCGGCAATGGTTCGATTCGCCGGAACAGTTGCGAATCGAGGCGGATTTGCGGTCCGGGCGGCGGGAGATACTGCGCAGCCCGGTTTACCGCAAGCTGGTGGCGTCGCGGCAGACGCCGTGGACGGGACACGGGCGCGATTTCGAGCGCCTGCGCGAATATCAGGCCGGCGACACATACTCGGAGATCGCGTGGAAGTCCACGGCGCGTCGAGGCGCTCCGGTCACGCGACTGTTCCAATGGGAGCAGCAGCAGGAAGTCTATTTCGTAGTGGACCAATCGCGGGCCTCAGCGCTTGCGCTCGACCCAAGCACAGGCATCGAGAGCGATGTCCCACAAGCGCGCGCGCCGCGACGGCTGCTGGATCTCTCCGTGGAAACGGCGTTGGTGGGCGCGACGGTAGCGCTGGAACTGGGCGACGAATTTGGGCTAGTGACCTACGCGGACGAGCCGAAGTCCTGGTTACGCGCGGGAAGCGGTCAATCGCAGTTTCATCAATTTCGTGATTGTCTATTGAATATCGAGCCTCTGCCGACGACCGCGGATTACGAGGCGCTGTTCGGCGAAATTCGGGTCCGGCTGCGGCGGCGCGCGTACCTGCTGTTGCTGGCGGATTTGACGGAGCGCTCGGTTTCGGACTCGCTGCGCCGCGGAGTCGGCCTGGTCCGCTCGTCACATGCCCTCTTAATAACAAGTATCTTGCCGGCTCACGCTCGTCAGGCATTTTCGCCAGAGGAGGAGCTGCACACGGACCAGGACGTGTATGCGGCGCTCGCGGGTGAAAAAGAAAACCAGCGCCTGGGCGCGTTGGCGCGACAACTGCGCCAATTGGACGTGCAGCTCCGGTATATTTCTGCGGAGATGTTCCTGCGAAAGGCCGTCGAAGGATATCTGGAAAGCAAGCGGGAGCAGCGGCTGTGATTTTGGATCTCGAACGATTTCAGACACAGGCGAGGCCGCGCTGGAGCAGCCTCGAATCGCTGCTCGCCGCGCTAGAAGGCCGGCCGGACCACCGGTTGAATCCGGGGGAAGCCGAACAACTGCAGGAGCTTTACGCGCAGGCCGCCGCGGATTTGAATCGCATCACACACGGGGCGTTGGCGCCCGAGCTAAGACAATATCTCGAGCGGTTGGTGGCGCGAGCCTATACGGAGCTGCACTACGTTCCGCCGACGCGCTCCGAAATCTGGCAGCCGCGCCGTTGGCTAAGAATTTTGACGGTGTTCCCGGAAACGTTCCGGCGGCAGTCGCGCTATTTCGCACTGGCCGTGCTGATTACGGTGTTGGGCTGCGCGCTGGGCGGACTAGCGGTGCGGTACGATCCCGCCTCGGTGGACGTGCTGCTTCCGGCCGGTTACCTGCGCAATCCGGGGCAACGCGTGCATGAAGAGGAGCAAGGGAAGAATCAGGATCTGCACTCAGCGCAGGTCGAAGCCGCATTCTCGGCGCAGCTGATCAGGCACAATATCGGGGTGGCGATGCTCGCGGCGGCGCTCGGCGTAACTTTTGGTATCGGGACGGCGCTCCTGCTGTTCGAGAATGGCGTGGTGCTCGGGGCCGTGGCGGTTCGCTACACGCAGCAGGGCTTCGGGCTATTCATGACGGCCTGGCTGTTGCCGCATGGCGTCTTCGAGATTCCGTCGATCCTAATTGCCGGGCAAGCGGGGTTCTACCTGGCGCGCGTCCTGCTGCGCCGGCGCGAGGATCGCGATGTGCGTCAATCCATGCGCGAATGGCTCGTGCTGATCGCCGGTATGGCGATGATGCTGGTGTGGGCTGGAATGATGGAAGCGTTTTTTTCTCAGCATCACGCGCCGATTCTGCCGTACGGGTTCAAAGTTGCGGTTGGCGGAGCGGAACTCGCGCTACTGACGGTCTATCTGCTGCTGATCGGGCGAAGAGAGACTGATGCCGAAGCGCATACCAGAGTTCCTTCGGAGAACAAATGACAGATTCTCAGTCAACGCGCTGGGCGACAACGGCCGAACTCACCATTGCCACGCCGGAAGGCGTGCTCTTTCGATTGCCACTGGCGGGTCCCGCTTCCCGGCTTTACGCCATGCTGCTCGATATCGCTATCGTGCTGGGGACAGTGAACGGAGTTGGGCTGCTGGTTCATTGGATTTTCGCGAAAGCGCCAGGATTTGGAGTCATGGTGATCACGCTCGGGGAATTCGCGATCGGGTTTGCCTATAGCGCATTGCTGGAAGGCTTTTGGAACGGGCAGACGATCGGAAAACGCCTGTTCCATTTGCGGGTGATTGACCAGGCCGGACTTCCGCTACGAATCGAACAGGCGTGGGTGCGGAATCTGATGCGCGTGTTCGATGCGTTGCCGTTCGCCTATCTGGTTGGAGGAATTTCCGCACTGAGCAATCCGCTGATGCAGCGCTTCGGCGACCGCGTGGCGGGGACGCTCGTTATACGCCAAACGCCGCTGGCTGCGCCGGGGGAGGAATCCTGGACGCGGCAGAAGTACAACTCGTTCATGGATTATCCCACAATCGCGATGAAGCTCCGCCGAGCGGCGACGCCGGAACTAGCCAGTCTGATTCAAGATGCGCTGCGCCGGCGCACCGAACTGGCGGCTTACGCCCGGCGGGAAATCTATCGCGAACTGGCCACATATTTGCAGAGCGAAGTCTCCCCTTTCCCCGACGAACTGGTTGAGATGCTTAGCGATGAACAGTATTTGATTAATGCGGCCGGCGTGCTGTTCGGGGACCAACGGCTGTCGAGAGTTCACGGTTGACAATTGACGCTTGAAAGTCAACGGTTGAGGCGCACGTCGCGTTTTCTACAGGCTCTGGAAGCCGCGAGCACATCACCGGAAGTGGCTTATAGCTCGTTCTTATCGCTGGCCGGCTACGATGCGAGCGAATCGGCTCGAGGCTTGAACGTGCCACTTCGCGCGATCAACGGTGATCTCTATCGATATCGCTAGTGAGGGTAAAATCAAGTCAGATTTTGATGTGGATGAAACAGATGGGCAATTCTCCCCGCTCAGCTCTCGCGGCGTTTGCCTTAGGGAGATTTATAGGGACCGCTGACACGCCGGAAGCGCTCGATTATCTTCTGCGCTTAATTGGTTCGATGCGAAAATTGCGAAGCCGAGGTTTGACTTTCGGAATTCTGGTTACAACTCGCGGCATAACAGGGCAAGCTGCTAATCTCACGGCAGCTCCGGCCCGCCGCCCCAAACCGAAGCCGATGTAAGCGCTCGTTGACTTTCTATGGTTGTAAGCGTTCGCTTACAGGAGAAAGCCAAACAAGCGTGCCACGCGACTTTTTCTTCAATTCGTAAAATGCACCATTTGAGATGCCTCCCAGTAATTGCCGCGCGTCTTCATCGCGCAATTCCCAAAGCTCTCGAATTTTCAAGAACGCCTTCACCCCCGAAGGGCTCAATCGCTTCAGCACATCCTTGCTGGAAAGATCGGCCGGCTTTTCCCAGGCAATGCCTGCGGATAGTTGACTGACGGTTGCCAAGCTAGCGATTCTCCATATATGGAGTATTGTACATCCATTATTGGATAGAGACAACCTCTTCGTTGTGCGACTTAGCCGTGTAGTCCGATGATAGCTTCCGACTAGCGGACGATGCGCAGCAAAAGCGCCAAGCGCGAATGGCGCTGCTTTATGCAGCACAGGTGCGGTCAACCGTCGGCTTTTAGGGTTGCGGGAATTTGCATCGGGACGAGAAAATTGCTGGCGAGAAGATAGGCAAACAAGTGTCCAAGAGGCGGTGCGTGCCGCAGCTGGGTGGCAGAAACCATTCCATTCGTTTCACTCCATTCCCAGCCGCTAACCGAAAAACCCGTCAGTCTTTCGCGCAGTTCCGCCGAGCTCATCGGATAAACGTAGATGCGGACGTTCTGTGCGAGAAGACGTGCAAGCGCCTCCAGAAGTCTGCCTTCGAGATTGCCGTAAATGCTCTCAAACGCTTGAATCATCAGGGAAAGACCAACGGCGAAGCGCACAGGCGCCTGCGTGTAGCGGTTTACGAGAGCCTTCATATTGTAGAGCTCGCCTTGGCGAAAAAGCAGCACATCGCCGCCAGC
>Ga0210384_10000287_pt1 | contig 79330 bp, 74 predicted proteins | sample IncBWH2MmetaG_FD_160574 | JGI IMG/M metagenome (GOLD analysis project Ga0210384, IMG submission 160574) | Forest soil microbial communities from Barre Woods Harvard Forest LTER site, Petersham, Massachusetts, United States - Inc-BW-H-2-M | ecosystem: Environmental > Terrestrial > Soil >... | reverse complement strand
AACCAGGCTGGAAGAAGCCTACGGCATGCCGAACCTTGCCGCGGAATCGGGGTCAGGCGGGCTGCGTGGCAACATCATGCGTACGCCCGGGACAGCGCCAGCAAAACTTCGCGGTAGAAGGGCTGATGAATGAGGCAGCAGCATCCGCGGGCGCCGATCCCATCCAGTTCCGCATCAACCACATCACCGACCAGCGTCTGATCGATATACTCAATGCCACCGCCAAGGCCGCCGGATGGGAGTCTCGTCCCTCGCCGCACCCGCGCGCGCGCAAAAGCGGCAGCGCTTCCGTGACCGGCCGCGGCCTATCCATCGTCGTTCGCAACAACGCCTACTGGGTTGGCATCGCGGAAATCGCCGTCACCCCATCCACGGGAGCCGTGCAGGTGACCAAGTTCGCCATCGGCGTCGACTGTGGCAAGATCATCAACCCGCGGCAGCTCGACCGCTGCATGAAGAGCGGCGTCGTCATGGGCCTCAGCGAAGCGCTCAAGGAAGAAGTCACCTTTGACAAGAGCAAGGTGACCAGCACCAATTGGACCCGCTACAAGATCCTCACAATGGAAGAAACGCCCGAGATCAAGGTCGTCCAGATCTCCCGCGATGATAAAGGCTTCGGCGGAGGCTCAGAGGCCGCTAACGCGCTTGGCCCTCCAGCAGTCGCTGCCGCCTTCTTCGACGCCACCGGCGTCCACGCTCGCCGCATCCCGCTCACCCCCGCGTACGTGACGACGCTGCTCAAAGCCCAGTCTGGAACACCATAATCGCCACACAAACATCTGAGAGGTTAAGCAAATCCCTCTCAGGCAGTCCGCCGGGTTCAACTTCTGGCGGGCTAACTCCTCCCGGATTGCGTTCTGACGGGCGAGCAGGAAGTCATCGGTCTAACATCGGATTAGTACCGACAAACGCTCCAGCAGTGCGCGATCAATCGCAGGAGGGAAGCCGACTTGTCGGTACTAATCAGGTTGAATGCAATCAGCTGCGTTGCCATTCATATCCTGCAGAATGCATATTGCGTTTTTCAGCATTCTGTTAAGCCCACGAGACAAAAACGACTCCGCGGAGAGCAAGAGGAGCCCTATCGCCGTTTACTCTTGCTCCCGAAACACCTGCCCTTAGGTCTTGCCATAGGGATAAAAGCGATTATGTTCACCCCGTTCCCAAGCGGCTTTCAGTTCGGGCTTAGTAATATCCCAGTCCGGACGGCATTTCTTCAGCACAGCACGCAAAGCTTGCCGAAGCTCTTCAATGGTCGGTCGGCCAAAAAACCAATAGCCGTTGTAGATTTTGAATATAACGAGACCAGGTTCGAGGACGATGACATGGGGGATCATCGGATTGTGCTCGGGATCCGTATACTCGGCGATGCCGAGATCCTTCTGAACCTTTCGTCCCGGATCGGATAAAAAGGTCCAATGAGCCCCGACGCCGTCGCGGTACTCATTCGTCAGAAGCATGTTGTCGGTACTGATGGTGACGAGCCTGGAGTAACCGACTTCCATCTCGTGATGAAGTTGGACCAGACCCTCGGCCTGGCGCCGATCCTTCGGGCAGAATCCTCCCCGGCTAAGCACTAGAACCATCGGATCTGGCCCCTGAAGATCGGAAAGCTTCCGACGTTTGCCCGCGTGATCGGTCAGCTCATAGTCCTGGAGAACAATGCCATCGCGATATTGAAAGCGTGCGGCGAGTTGGAAGGCGCTAGCAGTGAACGCGGAAAACCGAACTTGCGCCGGTTGCGGGCTTTGGTCCTTCTACTCCGTTACAGCGGTATGCGAATTGGGGACGCAGTTCGCTGTGCGGTCGAGCGACTGAATGGAAACAAGCTCTTGCTGTATACGCAGAAGACCGGAGTTCCCGTCCATTGCCCATTGCCTGAATTCATTGTGAAAGCCCTTGAAGAGTTGACCCCCTTGAGCGAACGTTATTTTTTCTGGACGGGCATCTCGAAGTTGCAAACTGCAACGGGCGATTGGCAGGCAAAACTCAAGAGACTATTTGAAAAGGCAAAGCTTCCGGATGGTCACGCTCACCGATTCTGCGATACATTTGCGGTCGAATTACTCCGGGCAGGTGTTCCGCTGGAACGAGTGTCAATCCTCTTGGCCACTCTAGCATTCGGATTACCGAGCGGCACTACACGCCCTGGGTGCGTGCACGTCAAGAGCAAGCCGAAGCTGATGTGCGGCGGGATCGGGGACAAGATCCCTTGGCGCTCCTCGAAGCCAAGGGTACGCCAGAGGTACACGGAAAGACCCAAGTGGTTAACTAGCAGAAATCAAAAAAGAAAGGATGGCGGAGAGGGTGGGATTCGAACCCACGGTAGAGTTTCCCCTACACTCGCTTTCGAGGCGAGCTCTTTCAACCGCTCAGACACCTCTCCGAGGCAACAACGGCTCGTTTAGCTTAACAAACGCCCCGAGCGGTCACAACTCTGCACCGCCGCCACCCGCTCCGTCCAGGCCCTTCGATTTTTCAGCCTAGGAACTCTTTCGTGCGGGCTTCTTCGTGCTGCCGCCGATCTTGTCGAGTGTTTCTTGCGCGCGCGCCTTATAGGGAGTGTTGAGTGAGAGGACTTCAGTGAGTACCACCCGCGCCTCGGGAATCTTTTGCATCTTTGCGAGGGTGAACCCCAGGCGATATTGATTGCGCGCGTAGCTGAATGGGTCGGACTTCAGCAGCGGACCAGCCTGCTTGAAAGCATCCACTGCTTGCGTGTTCTGCGTTTTGACCACGTAGACTTCGCCGAGCGAGCTATAGGCAAGCCCTTTCTGGATGGAGATCTGCCGCTGCCACTGCTCATCGGTCGCGTTGTCCGGCTTCTGCGCTTTCGCGAGCAGGTCGAGCGCTTTTTGTGCGTTCGCGGCGGCTTTGTCAAGCTGCTGGCCAGCGTCGCTCCAGTAATCCGCGAGCAGCACCAGCATTGAAATATCATCCGGGTTCACCTCAAGATTTTTCTGTGCTGCCTCCAGCATTTTGGGGGAGAGCTGGGCTTGCTGATAAGCGAAAGCAATCTGGTCGCGCGCCGTCACGGCGTAGGTTGAATCAGGGAAAATTGCGACGAACCGCCCGAGAAGCTCTGCGCGGGCACCGCCATTCGTGATTTTTAGAGCTGCATTCAACATCGCAAATTGCAGATAGTTGATGTCTGCTTGTGCATCCGACAGAGTCTGTTTTTGCTGCGACGGCCACTGCTCCCGCAGCACACCTTCCGGCGGAGGAGCGCTTTTGAAGCGGGTAATGATCGCCGCGGCCTTTTCGCCGTAACTGAAGAGCTTTTGCGGGTCTCCTTGCTCATCGGCGGCGTGAATCAGGATCACGACGGTGGAAAAATTATCGGGATCAAGCTTCAGGGCTTTTTCACCGTACTCGTACACCTTGGCGTAATTCTTCTGCGCCAGGTAGGACTGTTCATAGAGCTGGTCGCCGAGAAGCTCAAGATCGCCCTTCGCGAAGTCGGCCATAAATTTGTCGAGCAGCGCGATTTTTGAAGGCCCATCAGGAGCTGCATAAATCTCAGAAAGCGCCTTATCCTCGTCCGTGCCTGCTGCAACCGAAACGCTCTTGCCGATCTGCGCGTCGGCGGTAGTGGCAATAGTGAGGACCAGAATGCCGAGTGCTAGCAGCCGATTCATAAGACCCTCCAGAATGAAATTCACGAGTTCGAACCTGCCTGCTTGCTCAGCTTGCATGCGGCTTCACGCGCAACGGAAGAAAGCGCGGCACGCGTCGGCAATACTCTTCGTAGGTTGTCCCGAAGCGCGCACGAAGTTCACGCTCCTCCATCGCGATGGCCACCAACGTCAATAGACACCACACGGCGGCCGCGGTCCACATCCAGCGCGTTCCTGCCAGAAGGCAAGCGCCGAGAATGGCGATCAGCGAGCCGACATAACGCGGATGGCGGATGCGCGCGTAGATTCCTTGATGGACCACCTCGCCACCGCCGGAAAGTTCCGTCTTGCCCACCAGTCGTGCCGCACCCAGATCGCGCCTTACACGCCAGAAAATCCAACCCTCGAAGACCAGCAGCGTGAGGCCAACGACGATGCTCCATGCCGCAGGCCAATCGCTGCGGAAAAGGTCCCCGCGAAAATAAATCATGCCCGCCGTCACTGGACCCCAGGACAGAAAGACGCCGGTAATGTAGCCCGCCGTCTGATGTCGCCGCCAGAAATTCACTTGCGGGTGCACCACAAACCAAAACAGCGGAATCGGCAACTGCAAAAACAGAACCAACGCCGCAAGCCATCCGACGGGAGTCACGCGCGCATCTTAGTCGAACCACGGCGCGAGCGTAAATATCTTTCATTTTGCCCGTCGATTGAGGCGCTCCGCAGGGCGGGCTGCGGCGGAGATGGGCATTGACGATTCCGCCGTTTCGATGGAGGATTCCTGCGCAGGAAATCCGGCACATGAGGTGCGAGATGTGGGAATCAACGCCCTGGGCTAAATTGAAGAACGAGCAATTGAGCGAGGTGATTTCGCGCCAGATGGTGAGCGGCGCAGAAGCCACGCTCGCCCGAATTGTAATCGCGCGCGGCGGGATCGTGCCGCGGCATCATCATCGCAGCGAGCAATACACCATGATTCTCTCCGGCGCGTTGAAATTTATTTTCGACGACGGCGAAACCACCGTGCACGCCGGGGAAATGCTGCTGATTCCCGCAAACGTGCCGCACGCGGCTGAGGCGCTTGAGGACACCGTGGATATTGATTTCTTTGCGCCGCGGCGCGAGGAATGGATTCGCGGCGACGACGCCTATTTGCGCGCCGGCGTCACGAAAGCGTGAGCGCGTGGACCTGGGACTGAAGGGGCGCGTTGCCATCGTTGCAGCCGCTAGCCAGGGTCTCGGCCGCGCGGCCGCGGAAGAATTTGCGCGGGAGGGTTGCCAGGTGGCGATCTGCGCCCGGACGGCAGCCGACCTCGAGCGTGCCGCCGCGGAAATCGGAAAGGCAAGCGGCTCCCCAGTGTTCCATCAATCGCTCGATGTGACCGATTTCGAGGCGGTCCGGGGTTTCGTCGATACCGTCGAAAAGAGATTTGGGCGGATCGATATTTGCGTTACCAACGCGGGCGGGCCGCCAGCCAAGAAATTTCTCGACATCACCATCGAGGAATGGCGCACCGCCATCGAATTGACGCTGATGAGCAGCGTCTATTTTGCACACGAGGTCCTTCCCCGCATGAAACGAAATCGCTGGGGCCGGTTGATTACGATTACCTCAGTGTCGGTAAAGCAACCCATCGATGGGCTGCTACTCTCGAATTCAATTCGGTCTGCCGTCTCGGGGCTGGCGAAAACGTTGGCGAACGAATTTGGCGCCGATGGGATCACGGTGAATAATGTCTGCCCGGGGTACACGCTTACGGACCGGCTGGATGAGCTTGCAAAAGAGCAGGCACGCATGGGTGGAGTTGCCCGCGAGGAGATTTTCAAGGGGTGGAGTAGGGAGATTCCGATTGGACGGCTGGCCCGGCCCGAGGAGTTTGCGGCCCTGGTCGCGTTTCTCGCGTCCGAGCGCGCCAGTTCAATTAACGGCACGACGATTCCCGTGGATGGTGGCTGGGTGAAAGGGCTGCTCTAATCCCGCGCCAGCAGGATGCGCAGGTCACGCAGATTGTTGCCGGTTGGGCCGGTGATGATGGCGTCGCCGAGACGATGGAAGAAATTGTACGCGTCGCTGCGGCGGATGAAGCCTCCGACATCGAGACCCGCGGCCCTGGCGCGTGACAGTGTCTCGCCGTCGGCCACCGCCCCGGCTGCCGGACTATTGCCATCAATGCCGTCGGTTCCCGCGCTGAGCACCGCGATTTTCTTCCCCGCAATTTTCGGCACGCACGCGAGCACGAACGCGGAATTGCGTCCACCGACTCCGTCGCCTGCCACCGGACTGCTCACTTCCCCATCGGCGATCACCGCTACGGCGCGGCGCGGATTGCTTTTTTTCTGCAAATCGAGCAGGGCGAGAAGATGATCCGCGGCTTTTTCGATGGGCCAGTTGTCCGTCTCAATGTCGGCGAGACAGACGTGTCCTACGGCTTCGCAGGCGCGATGGGCGCAGTGCGTGAGATGGTGTTCGTCGAGCAGAAGTTCAAAACGGGCGCGCGCAAAGGCTGGGTCGTTCTCCTTGGGAGTTTCTCGCAGCTCGTGGCGCTCAAAGAGTTTCCTGAGTCCGGGCGGTAGCTTCTTAAGGAGCCCCCACTGCTGCGCGATGCGTTCTGCATCCTGAACGGTCGTTGGATCGGGGAGCGTTGGCCCGGAGGCGAGCGCCGATTCCTGGCCCAGGGGTACGTCGCTCACTCCCAAAGTCAATTTCATCGAGCGCGGAGCAGCCGCTGCCAAACGTCCGCCTTTGGTGGCGGAGAGATGCTTGCGCACCGCGTTGATTTCTTCGATCGGAGCACCGCACGTGACCAGGGCGTGGTGGAACTTCTGAAAATCCTCGAGCGTGATGGCAGGATCGAGCGGCTGCTCAACCAGCGCCGAGCCCCCACCTGAAAGCAAAAAGAAAATCAGCGTGCGTTCATTGCAGCGCGTAAGGCGATCCAGAATCGTCCGGCCTGCGGCTAAGCTGTCTGCCGTCGGCACGGGATGGCCGCCGATGAAGGTGGTCCATCCCGGCAATTCACGCGGAGGCGCCGCAGGAACAACCAGAATTCCTTCGACTGAATAGTCCGGCACGAGAATGGCGCTCAATCCATCGGCCATCGCGAATCCGGCTTTTCCGAAGGCGATGGCAACCAGTTCACTGAATTCACGGAGATCTAATTCGGCCGCGCCCACGCGAATTCTCGACTCGCGAAGATCGAGCTTGCGCGCGAGGGTCCTAGGAATATCAATCGCCGCAATCGTTTCTCGAAAAATGCGCTGCGCTGTCTGCTTCACGTTTATTTCATGCCGAGTGCGTCCGCGTTGATGGCGTTCGGTGGGCGGCGACCTTCGAAAAATGCAACCACGTTGTTAGCGGCCATCACCGCCATTTTTGTACGTGTATCAATCGAGGCGCTGGCGATGTGCGGAGTAAGGATTACGTCCTTGCGCGGGACGAGTGCCGGGTGCGGCCTGGGTTCGTTTTCGAATACATCGAGAGCCGCGCCGGCAATCTTTTTATTCTCGAGCGCTTCGACAAGCGCCGCTTCGTCTACCACCGGCCCGCGCGAAGTGTTGACGAGGTACGCAGTCGGCTTCATCTTCCAGAGATTCTCTTTCGAAATCAGGTGCCGGGTCTCGGGCATCAACGGAACATGGACGGTCACGAAATCCGCCTGGTGAAACAATGTGTCGCGGTCCACATACTCAGCATGAAGGTCCTTTTCAATTCCGGCCGGAGCGCGCACCGCGTCGGAGTAAAGGATGCGCATATTGAAGCCCTGGGCGCGACGCGCGACGCCCCGGCCGATCCGGCCGAAGCCCATGATGCCGAGCGTCTTGCCCCAAATGTCGCCGCCGAGGAGCTGATCGAGATCCCACCCGGGCCATGTGCCCGAACGCATCCATTTATCGCCTTCCACCAGGCGGCGACCGATGGCCATGATAAGCGTCCAGGCGAAATCTGCCGTGGTGTCGTCGAGTACGCCGGGCGTGTTGGTGGCGACAACTTTCCGGCGGGTGCAGGCGTCGACATCAATATTGTCGTAACCGACGGAGACCGTGGCTGCGATCAGGAGGTTCGGAGCAGCGTCGAGAAGCTCCTGGTTCACTTTTTCCGTGAGCAGGCAGATCAGGCCTTGCTTGCCTGCGACGCCCCGTAGGAGCTCGGCGCGCGGGTGTTCCGGGGGCATCCAGTACTCGGTGTCGCAATTCGCATCGAGAATCTTACGCGCCTCGGGAAACAGCGGCCGGGTCGAAAGAACTTTCGGCTTACTCACCGCGCACCTCGCACGTGGCTAAAACTCATTGGAGCAGGGTGAGTAGAATACACCGAAAGGCGGGGAGGTAAAGGGAACTCAAGTCTGCGGACGGAATCAGTCGGGGGCGTGCGGTTCCCGTCCGCGGCCAATCCGTCACGCATCGGTCACGGCCTCCCGAGCGTTGACGCGCGGCGCTGCACGCGACTATAGTTGCCGAGAAGGCGCACCCAGCAGGATTCCTCGCGCCGCGCTCATGGACAAGCGACTCCTCCAAGACCTAAAAAAACTGCTCGGTGTAGATATGGTTCTCCACCGGCCTGAAGAGCTGCTGCTCTACGAATACGACGGGTCGGTAGAAACCGCGCGTCCGAGCTGCGTTGTATTTCCCGAGACGAAGGCGCACGTGGTAGGAATCGTCGAGCTGGCCAACCGGTACCAGACGCCAATCGTGGGCCGCGGAGCGGGGACAGGACTTTCCGGTGGAGCGTTGGCGCGGCACGGCGGAATTGTGGTTGTGTTTTCGCGTATGAACCGCATTCTAGAAGTGGACGTGGAAAACCAGCGCGCCGTGGTGCAGCCGGGAGTGGTGAACGCGGAGTTAAGTGCGGCCGCCGCGCCTCTGGGCCTTTATTACGCGCCGGATCCTTCGAGCCAGAAGGCTTGCACAATCGGCGGCAACGTTTCCGAAAATTCCGGGGGGCCCCACACGCTGGTCTATGGCGTGACGACGAATCACGTGCTTTCACTCGAAGTGGTGCTGCCCTCGGGCGAGCTCGTCCGGCTGGGAAGCCAAGCGGTCGACTCGTCCGGCTACGATTTGCCGGGGCTATTTGTAGGCTCTGAAGGCACACTCGCACTGGTGACAGAAATTACCGTGCGCCTGATGCGTCTACCGGAAACCGTGAAGACGCTTCTCGCAATTTTTGATACGCTCGACGACACCACGGAAACCGTTGCTGCCATCACTTCCGGCGGAATCACTCCCGCGGCATGCGAAATGCTTGATGGCTGGACTTTGCGGGCGGTCGAAGCATACGTCCACGCGGGATTTCCTTTGGACAGCGCTGCCGTCTTGCTGATTGATATTGACGGCACGCGCGAGGCGGCGGAATCGCAGGCCGAAGAGGTGGCCGAAGTTTGTCGCAAGCATCATGCCCGCGAAGTGCGAATGGCGCGCGATGCCCGCGAGCGCGAACTGCTGTGGAAGGGTCGTAAAAACGCCTTCGGCGCGGTGGGGCGATTCTCAACCACGTATTACGTGCAAGACGGAGTGATCCCGCGCACAAAGCTGCCGCAAACTCTCCGGCGAATCACGGAAATCAGCGAGAAATACGGCTTCCAGATCGGAAACATTTTTCACGCGGGCGACGGAAACCTACATCCATTGATCCTGTTTGATGCACGCGATGAAAAGCAGTTGCGTGGGGCCGTGGCCGCTGCGGATGAAATCATTGCGTTTTGCGTTCAAATGGGAGGAGCCATCACCGGCGAGCACGGCGTCGGGATGGAAAAAGACCGGCTGATGCCGCTCATTTTCAATGAGGACGACCTGGATGTCATGCGACGCATCCGCGATGCATTCAATCCAACCGGACTGCTGAACCCCGATAAAATTCTGCCCATCAAGAAAGGCTGTGGCGAAATATACGCGCGCCCAATTCCCGCGGCAGGATCGGCGCCCGCATGAGCATGGCCAGCAAGACAATCAGCTCACGACTGCCGGACATTGTGGGAGCCGCGCACGTAATCAACGATCCCGCCCAACTTTCCTTTTACGAAATCGACCAGAAAAAACCCGGGGCAGCCGTGCGCCCCGGCTCGCGGGAAGAAGTAGCCGAAATTGTGAAATTTGCTGCGGCAGAAAATCTTGCGGTGATCCCAGCCGGCGCACGCACCAAGCTCGGCATGGGATTGCCGCCTGCTCGATACGATGTGGCCTTGGACATGACCCGGCTGGACCGCGTAATCGCCTACGATCCCTCCGATCTCACGCTTGCGGTAGAAGCGGGCCATTCGCTGCGGCAATTGTTGGGATTGCTGGGAGATCACCGGCAATTTCTTCCGCTATTCGTTCCGTATCTCAGTCGAACGACCGTCGGCGGCACGATCGCAGCCGGAGTGGATTCGCCGCTGCGGCAACATTACGGGACAGCGCGCGACTTCGTCCTGGGAATGGAATATGTGACCGGTGAAGGCGTGCTTGCAAAGAGCGGCGGGCGCGTGGTGAAAAACGTAAGCGGCTACGACTTGCACAAGCTCATGATTGGATCGCTCGGGACGCTGGGCGTAATCGTGAGCGTCAATTTCAAGACCTTTCCAGCACCTGTGGCTACCCGCGGGTTTGTGGCGACATTTGAGAAGCTGGAGAGCGTGGTGGAAATGCGTCACAGTGTGGCGCGTTCTGCGCTGACGCCCCTGACCATGGAGATTGTGAGCCCGCACGTCGCTGAGCTTTTCGCTAGTGAAGCGGCAGCCCGCATAAGTTCAGGAGCCATGCCGCCAAATGTGATTTCGCCGAACCACTGGGCGTTCGCGTCGGGCTATACAGGCAATGAAAAAGTGCTGGCGCGTTATGAGGCGGACTATCGCGGAATGGCAGAGGAACTGGGCGCTGTGAATGTGACCGTCCTTGGTGACACGACCCGGCCCCCCGCGTTTTCACGCAAGCGTGAGTTCGTGCCGATTGCTCTTGCGTCCTCGCCCGCTGCAACAATTATGAAAATCAGCGTCCTGCCGGCGCGCCTAAAGGAACTGCTGCTGCAAGCACAGCGTGCCGCAGAGAGCAATTCGCTTGCGTGGGCCGCGCTGGTGCGCGGCATCGGCGTAATTTATCTGGCGATTCTGCCGCTGGATCGCGCAGAACAGTCGCGCGCGCATGTGGCGACTGCAACGAACGAAATTCTGGCCGCGGCAGTCAAACTCGATGGCCACGGTACGATTCCCTGGGCACCCTCTGAATGGAAGGGGGCGCTGCAAATCTGGGGTCTTGAGCGCGGCGATCTCGCGCAGATGCGAAAAGTGAAGAAAGTGTTCGACCCTCACGGAATCATGGCGCCGGGAAGATTCGTCGGAGCGCTCTGAGAAAATGGCCATCCCTCCCCAATCGCACGAAGAAGCCCACCGCGAATTCGCGCTGACGCTGAGTGGTTTTTCCTCCACCGACAAGCCTGAATATGAGGATTACTCGCGCTGCGTTCATTGCGGTCTGTGCTCGAACCATTGCCCCACGTACCGACTGTGGGGGCGCGAAGCGGATTCGCCGCGAGGGCGGATCAAGCAGATGGCGCTGGTGGACACAGGACGCCTGGAACTAGGAGAAACATTCGTCACACACATTGACCGGTGCTTGAATTGCAGAGCTTGCGAGACAGCGTGCCCGTCAGGCGTAGAGTACGGAAAATTGCTGGAGCTGGCGCGCGCGCAAATCGAGCAGAAATACAAGCGGCCGCTCGCGTCTCGCATCGCGCGCGATGTGATGTACCGCCGATTGCTGCCGCACCCGCAACGAATTGCGCTGGCCGCGCGCCTCTTGAAGGTCTACCAAAGGTCAGGAATTGCAGCGATTGCGCGGGGAACCGGAATCCTGCGTTTGCTCGGATTGCATGAGCGCGAACAATTGCTGCCGAGGATTGACTCGGACTTTTTCTTTAGCGAGCTTGGAAAGACGTTCCCTGCTCGAGGCACGCGCCGCGCGTGCGTGGCTCTTTTCGCTGGTTGCGTTGCGCAGGTCACCTTCAGCGAACTGAATCGAGCGACGATTCGTGTGCTGCAGGCGAATGGATGCACAGTGGTGGTTCCCGCCACGCAAGTGTGCTGCGGCGCGTTGGCGGCTCATGCCGGGGTGCGCGACGTGGCGCGAAATCTTGCGCACAGAAATCAGGCAGCATTTCCTGTGGAAGATTTCGACGCGATCATCACCAACGCCGCTGGTTGCGGCTCAACGCTCAAAGAATACCCCCATCTTTTCGCAGGCGTGGATGCGGCGCATGCACAGGCGGAAAAGTTCGCGGCGAAAGTGAGGGATGTGTCGGAGTTTCTCGCAGAGTTGGGCATCGTCGCTCCTTTGCGGCAGGTTCGTCTGCGGGTTACCTATCAGGATTCCTGCCATCTGTGCCACGGGCAAAAAGTGCGGGAAGCGCCGCGAAAACTGATTCGCGCCGTTCCCGGCGTTGAGCTGATCGAGATGGAATTATCCGAACAGTGCTGCGGGTCGGCCGGAGTCTACAACGTGACGGAGACGAAGGCGTCTCTCGACTTGCTGGCGCTGAAGATGGACTGCGCGGCGCAGACGAAAGCCCAGGCCATTGTGACGGCGAATCCGGGCTGCATCCTGCAGCTTCGCGCTGGAGCGGCAATGCATCGCACTGGCCAGGAAGTTCTCCACGTCATCGAACTTCTCGATCGAGCCTCCGGGGATCGTCCAGCGGCCAATTAGGACTGGATGACGCGGGCCTCGAGGCGACTAGGCATCTTTCAGATGGTAATCCTGTCGTGCCCAGGAGGAGGGACTTGCGGGCGGGGCGTGGTGGGGGCCCGCCCGCGAGCATAGGTATTGAAGCGGGGTGGAAAGCCTGAGCCGGTGCGTGTTCATCAACGAGCGCGCACCAGTGTGCGTTATTCCTGGCACATTAGTCCGAAGGCGGCGCCGGGGGCATGTGGTGCGCACCCCTCCCCCCGCCCTTCTGAACGGTGTAATCCGCGGGAACCCGAAACAGTGAAGCATCCGGTTCCGAGCGCTTGATTTCGGTCAACTGCATAGTGGTCACGCCCATGCGCGGGTCGGAGTGCGTGGTCTTCACTACGGTCTGCAAATCCACAGAGTACCAGCGCTCCACCGTGATGACGATTGGCTTTTCGTTCCCCATAGCGCCGGCAGGAATGGTGCGTGTGGTGCGCGTGCCTTCGGCCGCGATTCCGCCTATGGTCTGCGTGCCGAGAGATGCGGTGGCCACGCTCTCGTCATCGGCCTCGTGACCCACGGCAGCCCCCCCCCGGTGGCCGTGGTTGTGGCCCTTCCCATTGCCGCTGTGTGCGCCCATCTGATGCGCGACCTTTTTATCCTGGTCAAGCATGTAGTGGGTCCCGGCGACAGGATCGCTGATCATCGAAACCTGCTTGGGTGCGCCCGAAGCCACCAACGGCCCGATGCCGGACAGCGTCATATCGCGCCGGGTGCGGCCCTGCGAGTCGCGGGCTAGCGTGCCCGTGGTGGAACGCTGAATGTGATTGCCGTCAGAGAGCGTCTGAGACGTCTGCGTGGAGAAGCTAGCCGTAAACGGGACGCCGGATACTGCCTTGCCGCCGGGTTCCCCCTCCACGCCCACAAAACCTATTATCTCGGGCGGGGGCCCGATCGGTTCTGGCCCCATGCCGCCGTCAAAGTACATGACATTGCCGCCGCCCGGAGAAGGAGCTGCCGCCTGCGTGGACTGGGCTCGCGCGCTCTCGCCAAAAACAAAGATTGCCAGAGACACTGCTGCCACGCTGATTACGTTGATTGATCCGCTCATCAATATTCCTCCAGAGAAAACAATAGTTGATTCAGTATTATTCACTCGCGCTCGCATGGGAAATGAATCGGATCGCTTCGGGCGTTCCGTCCGCGCTCACAATCAGATCTGCGAGGATTCGCCGCGTGTCGCCCGTATCCGCGACCGGAAGGCCGAAGGAAGCCAGCGCCGCTCGGGGGATTTTGACGCGCACGATTGCGCCGCCATCGAGGGCTGCGGAATCATCGGCGAAAGGCAAGCGGAAAAAAGATGCCGCGTCAGGCGTTTCATCCGCATCGTCAGAATCATTGGAAGCGGGCTGCCGGAGGACGACCACTGGATTCGCTGTGTGTGCGTCAAGCGTACCGGGCGCAGCAGAGCGCGTGTTTTCAGAAGACGGCACGGAACCGTGCTGACGCGTGTTGTACTGCGGTTGGTCCGCAACCTGGGGAGCAGCAACGGGCGAAGAGAGCCCACGATGGCGCAGCGCCAGCCCGAGCATCAGGAAAAGGGCGGCCGCAGTAGCAAGCGCAGCCAGCCGCCAGCGGAGCTGCTTGCGAGCGGCGGGCCCTTTGGCGCTCCGGAATTCGCGCAGCAATGTTGCTTCCAACAGAGGCGACACCTGGCGCCGGCCGCCAATTTCCGTCAGCTTGGCCAGCAAAAACTCCAGCCACTCAACCTGCGTGAGTAGCGCGGCACAGCTGTGGCAAGACTCTGCGTGGGCCAGCGCACTCTCGCATTGTTTCGCCCCGGGAGTACCGGCCCTGTCGAGATCGTGAACCAGATCTTGGAATGTCGCGCAATTCATCGGAGTTGCCTCGTGTCTTTAGAGCCTACCCCGTTCACAAAATCACTCCTGCTCAGAGTCCCACTGCTGCGCGCCGCGGTACCACGGCCTCGCGCAATTTTTCAAGTAGCAGCGCGCGCGCCCTGTGCAGCCGAGAGCGCACCGTCCCGACCGGGCAGTCCAGAGCCTCCGCGGCTTCTTCGTAACTCATTTCTTCCAGATCACAGAGCACCACTGCCTCCCGGTAGTTTTCCGGCAGGCTTCGTAACGCTTGCCGCACGCGCGCGACGGTTTCCAGCGAAGTGAACAGATCATGCGAGCTGTGGATCGTGCCATTTCCATTCCCGGTCGTGTTTCCATTCCCATTGCCCGATCTTGTGTTCCCGGCAAGCGTGCGTCCCAGCTCATCTGCATCGTCAGCGAGCGGGACGGCGCGCCGATCCTGCTCCCAGCGCTTCAGCAGATGATTGCGCGCCACACCCAGCAGAAATCCAGCTACTGAGCCCCGCGCAGGATCAAATCGCTTTGGGTCCCGGATCAGCGTCATGAAAACGTCTTGCGTCACATCCTCCGCCACTGCCACGTTGCCGCTCATGTGCATCGCGAACCGGAAAATGGACGGATGCCTGCGGCGGTACAGGAGCGTGAACGCTTCCTCGTCGCCGGCCATCATTCGCCGGAGCAGGGCGTCATCTGTCAATTCAATCGCCTCGCTCATCTCGATTGGTAGGACGGCTCGTCCGAGTTCTCGTTACATATTCCGGCGAGGGGGTTAAAAAGTTCCCGCGAGGAGGCAAGTGGCCTGAAGCGCCTGTGGTTGACAAATGCCTTTCATTGTTGAGGGTAAGGGCGCCTCAAGCGCGAACCCGCCTGGGGAGCCCGACTCTGGCGGACAACTAGATCAAGATTGAGAATTCCTCGGGCGCATCATCTTCGCAGCCATTTTCACCACGAAGCCGCGCGGGGCGAGGCGCTCGGCTTCCAGCATCAGGCGGTTAAAGGCTCCTGAAACGACGTATGATTTTCCACGCGCAAGGGCTTCGAGCCCGACGCGCGCAACTTTTTCAGCCGATTCGGCCACGCGCATCGGGCGATCGGGTTCGTGCGCCACCTGCTGGAATTCCGTCTCCGTTGAGCCGGGGCAGAGGGCGCAGACGCGCACGCCGAACTCCCGCACCTCCTCTGCAACTGCTTGCGCAAAGAGCAGATCGAACGACTTGGTGGCGGCGTAGACCGCCAGGAACGGAACGGGCTGAAACGATGCCGTGGACCCGACAATTAGTACGTCGCCGTGCCGCCGCGCCACCATCCCCGGAAGATACAAGCGCGTGAGGTGCACGACGGCCGAGCAGTTCACCTGGATCATCTCGAGCAATTTCTCGACGGGCACCTCGTGGCTATAGCCAAACGCGCCGAATCCGGCATTGTTGATTAGCAATTCGACTTCAATATTTTTCCTGGTAGTGAGAGCGTGGATTTCACCCGGAGTTTCCGGCCGGACCAGGTCCGCAACAAACACCTCCGTCTGCACTTGATGTTGGGCAGACAATTCTGCGGCCAATTTCTGCAAGCGGTCGGCTCTGCGCGCGGTGAGGATCAGGTTCGTTCCCCCGGCGGCTAACTGTTTCGCCATTTCCCAGCCGATCCCCGCGCTCGCGCCAGTGATCAAGGCCCATTTGCCACGCCATGCTGTCATCACAGAAGCCTCCGGTAAATTAAAAAGGATCAGACCACAAATGGGGATGGTTCGGAAGCGGGAAAATCCAGCGGGAGGATCAAGCCAGGTCAGGTCGCGGGCTGGAAAGTCGGGTGTCGCGGAGCCGGACTCCTTGCTCGTTGATGTGGTTAAGCAAGCGGCGCGCCCAGACGAATTCCGCGTCCACAAGACCCAGTCCGAGAATAATCGCCGCCAACCCAGGGCCGGGCCTGAGGATCATGCTCACTCCCAAGGCAAGCACAATGCAGCCGAAAAGATTCCTCAGCAAGCGCTTCGTCTGCTGGCTGTTCTTAAAGAGCGTGGCGTCAATCCGTTCCCACTTAAATGGTCCCCTTCGAATCCCAGGGCCAGTCACGCCCCAGCCCCGAGTGATTTGGTCGGACGCTGTTGTCTTGGTCCAGGGTGCAAACTAACTGACAGAATTCCAGTTCGTCTGGTGTCCTCACTCTAGCGTTGGTAGGGAAAGGCCGTATCAAGCGCGGTCGCTAAGATGGTATCGGGGATATATTCTCGGCGGTGCAATCCGCCAGGCACGCGTCGGGGGATCTTCGCGAGTGAATCTAAAACTTGTAGACGATTCCCCCGAATGCTTTCGGGCTGTACTGATACGTCCCGAAGAAATGCGAGCCCACCATGTCTGCCCCGACGCGCAATGCCCAGCGCGTGCGCAGGATGTTGATGTCTGCGCCGCCACCCGCTGTGTAGGCAAACGCGCCGCGCTCACCAAAAGATGTCTGCGGCGTCAAGTGCGCGTGTCCGAAAAGCACGTGCCCCCACAGTTCCAGCCCGCGCGGCCCTGACCACCGAAACCGCGGGCCGCCGCCGCCGAATAGAAACCACCCATTGAACGCGTTTAGCGAATTCCTGGTAGCCGCGAATTCTCCGTCCAGGCCAAACCAGCTCTTCCAGTAATATTGCATCGAATAATTGAAGCCGTTCGTGTTCTTTTGAATCCCGGGCACTTCGTAAAATCGGAAGAATGTGTACCCGAAATAAGCTTGCCAGTTATAGGTCACGTGCACGCTCTGAACATATTGCGGCGGCTCGGCCGGGGCAGCTGGAGCGGACGGCGAATTTGCTGCGAAAGCAAATGCGGCGGGCGCCGGGGATGCTGGCGCTGCGAAAGTAGGGAAGGCCGTGGTTGGTGCGACGGTGTCCGGAGCGATGGTCAATGGCAGCGTCGGCGACGGCACTTCGCTCGCCGGCGGCAGCGCGAAATAACTGGTCGTCAACAACCGCTCAATCGCTGGATGCTCCTGAGCCGCGGCGCTGGATACAAAACCGAACACCATTCCCAAAATGACAAAAGTTCGTTTCATAGCCTCTATCCCCCAGAGGGCTGGCTCATTACCCGTCCATAATTTGACCGATGATGCGGGGTGCTGTCCACTGAATTCAGCGGGTATGGCCCAGAATTAGAACACCCGGGATGCAATTGGGAATCCCGCCTATCCAGTGCCGATAGATGCAGTTATCGAATCTCAGGCCGTCATCAAGCACGATCGAACAATCCGTCCCTCACCGACACACATGGAATGCAGGCGCGAGAGCTCGTAGCCCAGCGCGGCGACAGAATATCGCTTACTTCGTCTTTTTCTCGCCGGCGGACTGCTCCGGCTCCTCTTCTGCTTTTCCCCAATGGGCGTCCGGGTTGTACTCTTTCATGGCCTTGGCAACCGCTTCAGTCTTCTTGCCCAGATCCCTCTGATACACCACTTGATTCTCGTCCACGATGAACGTCATCACGCCCGACGACCGGTACTCGGCCGGATAGGCTACAAATGCAAATCCTTCGGTCATTTTGCCGTTCACCAGATAACTTTTCGCGCCACCGGGGGCATTTTTTCCCTGACGCGTCACGATGTGAAAATAGTAGCCGCGGTACGGCGTGGGAGCGTCGTCTTCGATCTTTCCATAGCCTCTAGCAACGGCCTTCGCCACCAGCGGCCCGATAGGGCTTGGGGTATCACCTTCTGCAACCTTCCAGTAAAGGCCATTGCGTTGCCCTTCATCACTTAATATTTTTTGAGCGTACTCGTTGTGCTGTGTCGAGTAGTATTCCTTTTGTGCCGCAACCAACTCGCGACACACGCGAATGGCCGATAATTCATTCCGTCCGATTCGCCGGAACAGAATTTCTTCTTTGCCTGTCTCCGTGTCGAAATACCAGGAACCACCTTTACTCATAATTGGTATCGGTGTGGGCCAGTTCTCCGGGCCGATATACAACACCACTGTGCCATCCGGCTCCTTTACCAAGCGGTGCATTTCGTCATATCTTTTCACGAAATTAGCGCGGTTGTTGGCGTCCTCGACGTCGTCTCCGGACGACACGATTTGCTTTCCATCTGGTCCCAGGATTTCGAGCATTGCCTTTTCGTCGTTGATCCTTGCTGCCGCAACGAGGGCGCTGCTCGCGTCCTCCGCCGATGAGAATTTTTTCTGACGCTCCTGTTGCGCCATCGAACGCTCGGGAAGTCCCGCCGTCCATAGGATCGCGACGGCGGCCAGCGCAAAAAAACGGGTCCAGTCAAATTTTCCGACACTCACATTCACTTGCCGCATATAGCTTCTCCCCAATCGTAGATTTCGCACGTCCCGGGAAATATAACGAGGCTCGATTAACGATGCCCGCCGCCGTGAGATCCTCCGCCGCCGCCGCGCGCCCCACCGCCCATGCTGGCGCTTCCGCGCGACGAAAAGGTTCTTGCCTGTCCTCCATGTTCATAACCGCTAAACGCGCCCGAGTGCGTGCCCGTTTGGCCGCGCGGCTCTGCGAAGCCGCGAGCTGCCCGGTCGTTGCCACTGAACGGGTGCGTTGGCGCGCCGGGGCGATTGTAAACGCCGCCGCGCCCCCCAATGTTGCCGGGCCGGTTTTCTGCGTTCGGGCGGCCGGGAAATCCTCCGCGCGCTCCCCCCCGGTAGTATGCGTTTCGGTTGTAAAACGTATTGCTCCGCGAGTAGTACCGGTTGTGGTTATAAATTGCGTAATGGTTGTGCCAATCGTATCCCCAGTGATGCCATCCCCACCCATAACCGCCGAAGAAGCCGACTCCGAAGCCCAGCCCAAAGGAGAGGTACGGCCCGCCGAACCATATTCCGGGATAAGGATACCAGCCCGGCCACGCCACCACTGGATATCCGTAGACAAGCCATGGGTTGTAAGCCGGAACGTAAACGATCTCCGGGTCAGCAGGCTGAATCACGATCGTCGAGCCTTGGGTCTGTACGGTTTGCTGCGGGGTGTCTTTCAGATTGCCGGCTTGCTGTGCCTTTTGGCGCATGGTCTGAATCGCGTCTGCTACATCCTGCTCCTGGTTGTAATACGCGTCGCCGAGTGACGAGGTCCAGGAAAGGTTCTTGTCCATATTTCCAAGTACGGATGGAAATGCGGTGAGCGCTTTCACGCTCGGATCCCAGGGTTGTTGGTCGACCGCTCTCGCCAAATCGTCGCCCTTCAAATCAGGATGCGCCTGTACCCATCTGTCGGCCTCGACAACTTGCTCCGGGAAAGTAGACGCGGCGAGGATCTGCGCCACAAGCGAATCAGGATAAAGCGCGACGGGCGCTACCAACTGCTGGAGCTGCTCGGGAGTTTGCTGCGTGTATGCGGACGCCGCCGCCCCCTGCGAGTCCTGTGTCGGGGCTTGCGCATCTTGATAGCCGGGCAAACTCTGAGACATGCTGGCCACTAAAAGCGCCCACGCTAGTAGCGCAACCGAAATCCTGAAACCAATACGATGCCTTGAAAACCCCGCCGTGCGCTCGATTTTGTCCATGTGATCGAACCTCCTTCGCGACCTCATCGCTTGAGGATCTCTACTAATAGTGACGAACAAGACGCGGCTTGCGTTTCAACTCTCGCCATCGGCAATCGCGACCAACTGTTGAGCAGTTTGCGCCGCGCCAAAGCAGAAAGTCAACGGGTGAGCGCATTGCCAAGCCAAAGCGCTGGTCGGCCATGCGCCTGTCAACTGCGTCTACTCTGCCGACCTCGTCGATCACTCCGGCCATGAAATAGCGCGCCGGCAGATGCCCGGCTTCGGCCTCGCCCAAGAGTAGCCGCACTGGGATTTCCTTGGCTCCGGCCGTTGCTTCGATCCTCGATCGCCGGAACAGCAGCGGGCAGTTGGCGCAAGAATCCGCACACCTCTGCGATTCAGGCGATATTTCCGGCATTGCCGTGGAACGCTAGAAACGTGAACTTCGCCGGCACGTCTGGGATCCATCAGGCGTAGAGCTTGAGGCCTTCAAAAGTCGGCAGCCACAATTCGCGAACTGGCAGGCCGCGTGGATTCCAATCGCCCTCCATTCTGTCCGGATTATTCGGGGAAAATATCGTGCGCGCCCCGCAAATCCTGGCGAGGAAGAAAAGCAGCAACCACACCACGATAAGGGCAACAAGAAGTCCACAAGAGCTGCTTCCCCATGGCCGCCTAAGCCTGCGCGGGAGACAGGTTCATTGAGCGTGAAATATGTCACTTTGGGATGAAGCTCGAGTAATTCCTATTCCGCGCGCAATCACAATCCCAGGTGCACGGCGGCGGATCGCGGGGTGGGTGGGATTCGGACCCACTCCGACGACTGAACGGACGTAAGTTATTCATTCCACAAAGGCGCAGAAACGCGAGAAGCGACACAAACGCCGGATTGAGGTACCCAGCGGGTCCACGGATGGATCAGGCCGAACCTGTCAGCTGCGACGAAAGTTTCATGCAGCCTGGCATGCAATGCTTACAGCTCCAATGAACGCGCCACCAATCCCAAGTCAGTGTGGAAATCGGCAGCTTGTGCCAAAACCCTTCCACGGGCTTTTGGACCTAGCTAGAATCAATTCTAGAGAAGCTCCATGACCAATCCCACGACCAGCCCGATTCAGCTCACCCAGAAAGAAACCGTTTCGGCCTACCTGTCCAGCAATCCGACTATACGTCCAACTGGAGGCTTGGAAGTGGCGTCTGAGGATAATTTCAGAATGGGCGACCACTTTCTCGAAAATCCAGAGCTCACTTCACTAACCGCGATTGAGCCTAGGTCGGACTTACTCTTTCTGGGAGGCACGAGGCTGCCACCAGTAAAGTCCGAATGAAAATCCGCCCAAAATCAGCGGCGGTAATATTCGGACAAATTCGCCGTGCAGGAGGTGAGTGAGCAGGGCTCCAGCCATCACAACCATCAAGGTAATCGCAGCCGATCGTCTGAGCGGAGGCACAAGCAATCCCAAGCCCGCCAGGATCTCGATTCCACCTATCGCATACCTCGATGCTGCCGGGAACCCCCAGTGAGAGAGCCGGACCGCCCAGTCAGTCCCCGAGGCCCCCGCCAGCTTTGAGTATCCAACGAGCACGAAAAACAACCCGAGGACAATCGACAGCGTCCAGACTGCCACCAGTCGAAGCACTCTTAATTACCCCGTTTAGTGCGACGCCTCGTCCAACGGCGTCGCAGAGATTGTAATGAACAAAGCTTATCCCACAGCCGCTTCACGTTGCCCCGAACTCAGGCGATTGGTTGCGTCGCAACGCGCAACCTCACGGCTCGGTTCGTGACTCACTTTCCCTCTGATTCATCCCCTCGATGAGCGGGTGTCAGGAAGTTATCGAAAACAAATTCAGCCACCTCACGGCCCAACCGCTGGCCGGCAGTAAGGTCAAAGTGAAAATGCTGTCCAGCGAAGATGCGGCTTAGCGTCGCTTCTTCGGAGGCAGCAGAGAAACTCGTGAAGGAGCGATCTACTCCCGGGAGAACCTCAGAAGTCACGTCGAGTTTGAAGCGGTCTCTCTCGAAGAAGGAAATCAGCACTTCGGCTCCTGCAGCGCTGATGACAGCATGAGCGCCCGGGTAGGATGGGTCGGGGGCGGTCTTGATGGCTTGGGGAAGCCAAGTGGGATCAGCCAGGATTTCAAGGTTGTCGACGGTATTGGCGGCGCGAATGGCCGTCACCGGTCGCCAGAAATTGTATGTGTACTTGGCATCGTAGAATGCGATCACACTATCAGCGAGGCTCAGGTTGAGCAGGGCAAACAGCCTGGCGCTCTGCGCCGTCGTCAAGTTATGGGCCAGTGACGCCGTCTGCGTGATCTCGTTCCAATAGTTCTGAATAGCCCCGCCCCAAAAAAGGCCCGTCAATTTCTCGTCGTCTGTAGCGGTCGTGCTATTGACGATTCCCAGTGATTTTACTTGGTTGAAAGCATCGCTGTACCGCTCGCTCGTCAACGACGGCGGGGGACCAGGGCGGAACTGATTCGCGCGCCTCAGGGCGAAGGGCGTAACTCGAGACCAATGCGTGAACTGAGGTTGCGGGGGGAAATTCGGAGGTGTCGATTGGTAGTCTCCTGGAGCATCTCCGAAGGCAAAGGGAAGCGGCAGGGCGTTCGAGCCGTCCTTGCTTCGCAGTGCCAAGATGTTCTGCGCAACATTCTGTCCCACGCGGATGCCTTCGGCCTTGGCATCTCCGTTCGGAATCTGTGCCAAGGACTGCTGCAGGTCGGCATCGAGCGCTCCCTTGAACGTCGGATAGAGGGCTACAAGAACATCGTGCGCTGCTGCACCGGCCGCTGCATCTTGGGAGGCGAATTTTGATGCGTCGGTGAGAGGAGCTAAGTATGGCCTATGAGTCCTGTCGATGGCGTTGACGGCGTCATAGATCGCGGCGTGCATGATCGCAAAGCTGCGGGTGGGGTGGATGGTTCCGGGCTGCGCGCCGGGCGTGCGAACAATCACCAGAAGGATTCGGTTCCACTGCAATACAGGGTTGACCGGCTGCGGGGCGGAATCTCCCGGAGTCTGGCGCCCAGCATCAAACGAGGTACCATTCGACCCGATGGCTTGTGCCGAGAGACTGGCGCACAGAAGCGTGAGCGCGATAAAGGTCCTTGTCATTGACAATCATCTCCTTAGTCTTGTTAGTGCAATGGCAGCAGAGCTGAACCCGTGGCATTTCGTAACGCTCGTCCGCCCTTGTGTATACCTAGGACTCGGATTTGAAGGAAATATTCCCCGTGCGGCCCAGATTCCTGAACAAAGAATAGGAAAGGGCTGTCGCGCTGCGGATAACTCTTTTCAAATCCATGCGAGCCGAATTAGTAAGTTCATCTTTGACACTTCGGGAGGACGCCCTGGATTGGGGTATCCTCCCGGTCCTCCTGGAAGGACAGCTAGAAGTTGAGCCACAGCCCAAAGCGAACAATTCGGGTCCTTCACCTTTCCTGAAGCCAAATGCTAATTGCGACCCTCGTCATCCTCGTCTTTGCCACCCGAAACGCTGGTGAACCCGGTCGAAGCGATCCACGGACCTGGCTGGGGCAATAGATTGTCGTTGAAGCCCGCAGCGCGGACCAGAACGATCGAGCCGAAGCAGACGTTCGGCATTTTGATCTTTGCCTCGATCTCGGCGTTTCCTTCGCCTGACAGCGGAACGGCGGCCGTTGTCGACACGACGCTTCCGCCGCTACCACCGCAAACCAGGCTGGCGCTGACATTTGTCACCGGGCCGGGATTTCCAAGTTTCGGAAGGATCAGGTTGTGGACCTCCACGCGGAACTTCCCCTCGTCGTCCAACACGGCTGAACCTCGTCCGACTGTCCAGGGTGCGCCGCCACTTTGTACACCGGCAATCACGACCGAGGGATTCGACCCAATAATCGTTGAGCGAAACAAAAGTTCCTGAGCCATCGCTCCGGCAGCAAACAATCCGGCGCTCAGGACACACACTAGACCTGCCTTTTTCGATACTTTGTTGATCATTTGACCTCTCCTTCTTTTGAAATGAGTTGGACCTACTCGAATTCCCGACTTCACCCTTTTCCCTCGGGGCTCCAGGCCATATGCCAGCGGCCGTCATGATCTAGGCCGCCAGCTCACCTGTTCTGTTTTGCCCCTAACCGGCCTGCTAGCAACCCTTCGATCCACCGCTTTGGACCGCGCGTCGGGTGTCGACACCGCCGGTTACAGCACTTCTACCCGGACCTCGCGGGCTTTTGTTGCGCACTCATGAAGAGGATCGTAGCCGGAATCAATCCTGCTTCGACTCACAACACTTGACCGTACGCCCGAAACAGTGAGGCGATGCGGTTCAAGCGCTAGGACCTGGATGGAGCGATTTTTATTCCCGTAGGGCTCAGCAAATCGCCGCAGAGCGTGAACTGAGATTTTCAGCGCGGCAGCGCAGAACAGATCTCGATCGATCGGGTGGGCTGAGAAGCAAGAAAACTTTCAGCCCTCCTAGGGGTATTTTTTCTTGACTTCTACTATAAAGCCAATCGGGACTTAGCCCTCAGGTAGTCTGCAGGCCATCCTTCGCGAATGATCCGGGTTACTGGTGATAAGGCGAGTGGGTGTCGAAGAACGCGCTGATCGGACTTGTGAGGAACCCCAAAGTGAATGCGCGACCAACGATGCCGTACACACAGGAGGAGAGGATTGCGATATTGAATGCTAGTAGCGAGTTGCATGGCGACAGCGGTGACAGAGGAAAAGCGAACCTTCACCGGTTGCGGGCCTTGGTCCTTGTACTCCGTTACAGCGGTATGCGAATCGGGGACGCAGTTCGCTGTGCGGTCGAGCGACTCTATGGAAACCAGCTCTTGCTTTATACGCAGAAGACTCGAGTTCCCGTCTATTGCCCATTGCCTGAATTCGTCGTGAAGACTCTCGAAGAGTTGACGCCCGTGAGCGAAAGATATTTTTCTGGACGGGCACGTCGAAATTGCAAACTGCGACAGGCGATTGGCAGGCCAAGCTCAAGAGGTGGTTCGAAAAGGCAAAGCTTCCGGATGGTCACGCTCACCGATTCTGCGATACATTTGCGGTCGAATTACTCCGGGCAGGTGTTCCGCTTGAACGAGTTTCAATCCTCTTGGGCCACTCTAGCATTCGGATTACCGAGCGGCACTACAGCACCTGGGTGCGCGCACGTCAAGAGCAAGCCGAAGCTGATGTGCGACGGGCTTGGGGACAAGATCCCTTGGCGCTCCTCGAAGCGAAGGGTACGCCACAACTACACGGAAAGAGCCCCGTCGTTAACTAGCTGAAATCAAAAAAGAAAGAATGGCGGAGAGGGTGGGATTCGAACCCACGGTAGAGTTTCCCCTACACACGCTTTCCAAGCGTGCTCCTTAAACCGCTCGGACACCTCTCCCCGCCGTCGGGCGTTTAGCAGCGTAGCAAAACGAAGGCAGAGCGGCAAACGGCGGTGTGGAGTTGGGCTGCCCGCGAAACAAAATCGGAGCATGTCTGCTACAATTTCGAACACGAATCCGGGGTAGTGCAATTGGTAGCACGCCAGCCTTTGGAGCTGGTTATCTTGGTTCGAGTCCAAGCCCCGGAGCCAAATTCTTACAGGGTCTCCTGCAAAAATTACTGTCCGTGAGCTTGTCGCGTCCGCAAGCTGCCAAGACGCTTGTGCTCCGATTTTCCAGGAAATTTCAGTAAGCGAGAATCGCGTTCCTTGAAAAGCGCGGAAGTACGCTGAAGCAGGCTTTCGAATTCGCGATCGGGGGTAATCGTTTGAACAGATGAAGATCTTTTCCCGAAGGCCACAACCCCTCCTGACCCTTGCTGCAACCCCAGGAAATTGCACTGCGCGAGAGAGTAGTCCTGGCATGGCGCGGTGTCAAGAATTTTGGAGACCTGACGAAGGACGGTACCGCACAGGCGCTGTTCTGCAAGTGCTTGCAGAACTTGTGCTGAGCGCATAGTCTATGCGGCGGCATGGATTCTCAATTCATCGTCCTCGGCTTCATTTGGTACATCATCTTCTTGTTTTCGACAACCTGCCATGAAGGGGCGCACGCCTTGGTAGCCAAGCTGGGGGGCGATCCGACTGCTTTCCACGGCGGACAGGTCTCACTGAATCCCTTTCCGCACATTCAGCGCTCGACCTTCGGACTGGTGGTCGTCCCCATCTTGACCTACATTCTGCCGCCACACTGGATGATCGGCTGGGCCAGCGCGCCATATGATCCCGCGTGGCAACAGAGATACCCGCGCCGGGCGGCGTGGATGGCGCTTGCTGGGCCGGCAGCAAATTTCACGCTGATGATTCTCGCGGGCGTGGCCATACGAGTTGGGATGCTCGGTGGAGTCTTTCGCATGCCGGATTCGGCGGGATTCACGCGCATAACGGAACCAGCCGTGCCGGGCGTGGCAGGCCTAGCTGCCAGCGCCTTGAGTATACTTTTCGTGCTGAATCTCCTGCTCGGGACGTTCAACTTGCTCCCCGTGCCTCCTCTCGACGGCCACAACGGCGTTACGCTCCTGATGAGCGAAGCCACCGCGCGCCGGTTTCTCGAGTGGACGAGCGCGCAAGGCCTAGGGATGTTCGGCCTGGTGCTGGCCTGGGTGTTATTCGATAAAATCTTCGACTCCCTCTTCCGATGGGCGCTCCTGGCTTTGTATCCGGGCTCTCATTGGGGTTGAATTTCCCTTCCCGATTCGCGCGCAAGGTTCGATGAACGCGAGAGCCATTCCCGGATCGGACCAGCTGTTTACGTTTGATGGCACATAGGCCAGTGGACTTTGGCCACGCCCGTGCACGATAGGCAACTGAGGCGGGCTCATGAATTTTCATTCGGATGCGATCAATAGTTCCAGAGTGGAAGTTTCCGGCTGGGACACTAAGGAAGACTTCTTCGTCGAGAAAACTCAATTCAACCCAGAAGATGACGACAAGATGGAAATCGCTCTCACAAGCTCGTTGCGACAAGGAGGTGTCGTGTTTGTCCGGGTTCTGGAACCGCGGGCAGCTTCCGGTAGTTTCCCAATCGCCTATCATGCAGTGAGCATCAGAAGCAGGGACACGGATGGCCGGGCGTGGATTGGACTCGAGCGACTGCGCCCGCGTGCATCAGAGGGTTACACCGATCTGCCGCTCCGCCCGGTCACTTCCAACATGGCATGATGCGTTCGTGACAAAACGACGCATCGAAATTGTGAAGCCGCGGCGAAATACCGAGAGCGTGTATTGTAGCGGGCGAAGCAGGAAACCGCCGGTGCTTGGTTCTGTTTTGAAACCGCAAAACCGATTCGGGACCGGCCACGGGCAATGTGGAGCGACTTGGATTCGTATCTGACTGCTTCAAGCCTCGCTTCAGTTTTATTTCCTCCCCTTCCGTGTCCCAAGTCCGAACATTTCATGGACATTAGCAGGGAGCGCCAGATCGGTCAGCGAACAGCGGCCGAACCGAGGGACATGCGCGGTACGTGATGCGTTCTGGCACTGACATTGCCTAGTGTCCTGCATTATGGCTACGCTCACCGAACAACCGATCGTTACATTGGCTCGCAAGAATCTTCCCATCTGCGTCTTGGACGATGAGCACGATATTGTTGAGCTCACCTCCGAACGCCTGACGAAAGCAGGATTCCCCACCACGGGCACCTCGAATCCCCAAGATGTGCTGGAGAAAATCCGGCACGGAGTATGCCGCGCAGTGCTGGCCGATTACAAGATGCCGGGGATGGATGGGTTTGCGTTTCTGGAGAAAGCGTTGCAGTGCGACCCGGGAATGTACGTCATCCTGGTGACCGGGTTTTACTCCGTGGATTCCGCCATCGAAGCGATCAAGAGGGGAGCTTACGATTACATATGCAAGCCGATCGACTTCGCGCGGCTGATTGGCTCGCTCGACGAACTGGCCGATCTGTTCACGCAGAAGTCCGAGATCCGCGACCTCGAGCAGCGCTTGCTAACCAATCTGCAATTTCACGGCGTGGTGGGGAGAAGCGCCGCGATGCTGGAGGTGTTGGATCTGGCAAAGAAAATATCGCGGCACTATACCAATGTTCTGATAACTGGTCCAACCGGTTCGGGCAAGGAATTGGTGGCGCGGGCGCTGCACCAGATGAGCCCGGTTGCACAAGAGCGGTTCGCAGTCTGCAACTGTTCGGCAATGGTCGACACCTTGCTCGAAAGTCAACTCTTCGGACACATGCGTGGGTCTTTCACTGGCGCGAATGAAACGCGCGCAGGGCTCTTCGAATATGCGAATGGCGGCACTGTGTTCTTGGACGAAGTGGGCGAGATGTCGCTGGCCATGCAAGCGAAGCTTTTGCGCGTGGTGCAGAATCGGGAGATCCAGCGGGTCGGGTCGCCAGAGGTGAAACAAGTAAACATTCATTTGATCGCGGCAACGAACCGTGACTTGCGAGCTGAGGTTACGGCGGGCCGCTTCCGTGATGATTTGTTCTATCGACTGAGCTCGATTGAAATTCGGGTGCCGGGTCTCATGGAAAGGCCCGAGGACATACCCATACTGGTGCAGCACTTCCTGAAGAAATACAGCGACGCGTATGGAAAGACGTTCCAAGGTCTGACGCGGCGCGCGCAGATCGCCCTGTTGCAACACAATTGGCCGGGAAATGTGCGCGAACTCGAGAACGTGATTTCGAGTGCGGCCATCACCGCCAGCGCTGATTTCCTGGACGTGCATGATTTGCCGGCGATGTTGCAGAAGCCGCAGCGGCGGGCGGCCACAAACGGAGATAACTGGCAACCGCTGCCTCTAGAAGAAGTACGCAGTGTGCACATTCAAAAGGTGCTCGATCTGTGCAACGGAAATCGTGTGCGCGCTTCGCAAGTGCTGGGCATCGGGCGCACGAGTTTGTATCGCTTTTTGAAGCGCTCGTCGACGAAAGCTGTGGCCAAAGGCGCCGCGTAGCCGCGCGGCGCGGGATGTTCCACTGGTGCACACGCGTTTCAGCGCGCGGCAGCGCCGGAACGACACACTGCCTGCAACTCCTTTTGATTGACGGTGCTGCAAATCTACCGATGGCAACCCGCATGCAAACGTCAACGCAGGTGAAGAAATGATCGAGATCCTGGCCGACCCGACAGAACTTGCAACGGACACAAATAAGGACCGGCGCCGTCAGCCACGCAACAATACGAAATACCCGATCGAGGTCTGCGGGTTCAGCAGGCAAGGGCGCTACTTCACGGAAAGAACTTTCACCGTGGATGTGAGCGACGGCGGATGCAGATTGCGCCTGCGGAACGAAGTGGAAAAAGGATCCGTGGTCGCCATTCGTGTGATCACTAGAAGGCACGGACAGGAATCGGATGCGCGGCCTGTCCTGTTTCACGTCAACTGGTTTCAAGCCATGTCCACCAATTGCACGTTGGGAGTCTCGAAGCTGCAAGCGGGAGCGCCTTGGTGCGCGAGCCTTCTCCCAGAGGACTCATTCGCTGAAACGCAGGTCTAGATTTCTGGTTCTTCTCTCTAGGGGGCCCTTTCGACCCCCGGACGCCTATTCCCGTCCATTCACTGTTGAAACGCAACGGCGAGAGCCGTGTTTGAGGCGGCACGTAGACTCCCGCCTCTGAGCTCCCTGCCCGCGACGGCCTGCGACACTCCGAGTATTGGGACTGGCCCGAAGATGATTTGGCAAGGTTGTAGCGCACGGTGCGGGCTGGGTGCTCGTGGCGACCGGTTCGTGACTGCGCCTTCGCGGACCTTAGTTAACGGCTGGCGGCGACGTAGGCTGCGTTGTGGAGCAACGTGCTGGGCACCGAAACCGGTGAATCGAGGCGAACGAGCATGCCCGTTTGCGCAGGCAATTCCACGTCCTTGCCCTTCTTCGCCACGATATAGGCGCCACCGCCTACCAGGCCGATCACAGAGCCACGCACCACGTTGCTGAAGATCAAGCCTACGAGGGAGCCGCCGGCTCCGCCGATGGCCACATCCGTGACGTCGGTCTTGATATCGCGGCGTTCCTTGATCACCACGCCTTCGACCGTCTTCAGGTCTTTTCGAGCTTTGCCGCTGTCCGCGCCGCCGGTGTAGATCGAGAGTATGCTCAACTGCGCGGGAAAAATGCGACTCTCGACCTCAATGGAATTGAAGGTCAGATTCATTGACGCGCCGCCGCGGAACATGGAGAAAAATTTCGGACGGGTGACACTGGAAACCGTGCCGTGAAGTTTCGCTCCGGCCGGCAGCAGCATCTGGTTGCCGATGAACACCGGCTCGGCCACGATGGCGGTGAATGGATCGCCGTCATGAGCGACACTCGTGGTAATACCACTCGCCAGCGTGAGTCGAATCTGCGTTCCGGGTTGGACCTGACTGGATTGCGCATAGACCGCGGGGGTGAACAGCAAGACGACCAACACCACGGCGCAGACACTAATAAGACGCTTCATGGAATCCTCCGAAGTTCAGCACCATTGCTGAACGGACCCGTTTCGTGGGCTTGCCGCTGGCGCCGCGGTCGAGGTGCGGAGGATGCACCCGGGCGATAAGATACTCCAGCGCGGGCAACGGTTGCCGGAATATCACTCGGCGATTTCCAAAACGGCATCATGGCCCGGAACCACAGGCAATTCAAACGGGCACTCACCGCATCTATCACCGGCGATCAGGGTAAAGCAAAGGCGGGGAACGGGAATAGTCCGCGGAAAAAGCCACTGGTCAGCCCTTGCATAAGGTAGACGGCGGGGACACCATCGCGCGCCGCTAGCGGCTCAGCGCAGACCCGAACTAAACCACCTAACAGCACAGCCGGCATGGCGATTCGCTGGAAATTCTGTTTTTGTTTCTAAAACTATGTGAGTCGTATCTGAGTACTGGTACCTAGTTCGACACCCGAGATTTGATCCGCACTTCCCTCCTGTTGCCGGGATGCTACCGTTGAAACAGGACTTGGCTTGGGAGCCCTGCTGGGTCCGAGACTAAGGGCAGGAAGTGACACTTCGATGCGAAACCGCTTTCTGATTTTCAGTGCGCTGCTGTTGAACCTGGCGGCCGGAGCGTTTGCAACCGACTATGCCGTGATCGTTCACAGCTCGAATCCAGTCCGCGCGATGACGCTCGCTGAGTTGGGGAAGATGTTCAAGGGGAAATCTGCAACCTGGCCGACGGGACGCAACGTCACATTGGTCCTGAGGCAGCCCGATCAGCCGGCAATGAAATTCGTGATCGAGCGGGTGATGGGCGTGGGCGCTGAAGAGGGCAAAGCGATCTTGACGGACGGGAGCCGCAAGTCTTCAACCCCGGTAGTGTTTGTGCCGACCGATGCGGACGTGGTGAAGGCGGTGGAGGCTAGCCCGGGCGCGCTCGGGATCGTAGATGTGTACAACATCAACGGCGGCGTGAAAGTGATCAAGGTTGATGAAAAGCAGCCATTTGATCCGGGCTATGTGTTGAAGGGCCACTAAGCAAGGCAAGAAGAATCCCTGCGAGGAAATATGAAAACCACAAGCTTCTTCGAACGTGCATTAATGGTGACCGTAATGGCCGGCATTACCGGTGCGGTCACGAACGCGCAGCCGCAGAACAAGTCCACGCGGAAGCACGCCTCGAGCTTTGTGGCGGCCAAGGACGCATCGCCCGTAAAGCAGGACACTATTCCGGTGACAACGAAATCCGCGGCTGCGCGACGCGAATACGAAATGGGCATGATGCACTACGAGGACCTGCTGCTCGTCGATGAAGGGCTCGAGTTTTTCCGCGAGGCGGTGAAGACCGATCCCCACTTCGCGCTCGGACATGCCATGCTCGGGTTCGCCACATTTGATCCTGCGGAAGCGAGTCGTCACCGCGCGCTGGCAAAGCAGTACATCGCAAACGCCACCCCGGATGAACGCACGGAGATCCGCTGGCTGAATGGCACGAAAGACGGCCAAATTGTGCCCGCAATCGCGGCCATGAACGATTTGATCGCAAAGTATCCGAATGACAAGCAGTTCGCAAACACCGTCGCAGCTTGGCTGTGCTCGAACGAACTGGCCTACGACCGCGGCGCGGAAATTCTGGAGCGCGTGCTGGCCAAGGACCCCGAATACGCTCCCGCGATGAATGATCTTGCCTATTGCTACGCGCTCGGCGGGCGGGCACAACTGGCGGCACCTTGGATGGATAAATACATTGCAGCGATGCCGGACCAGCCGAATCCGCAGGACTCCTACGGGGAAATCTCGCGCATGATGGGGAATTTCCCGTCGGCGCTGGAACACTATCGCGCCGCGCTGAAAATTTCGCCGAGCTTCGCAGCTTCGCAGGTCGGCATAGCCACCACGTACGCGCTGATGGGAGAAGAAGAGCAAGCGCGCGTGGAATATATGAAAGCGGAGGGAATGACGAAGGACGCGCCGACAATCATGGATTACCGCTTGCTGTCGGCCATGACTTATTTCCGCGAAAACAAGATGGAAGAAGGCCGCAAGGCTTACACAGCATTGGCACAGGCCGCTCACAAGCAAGATTTTGCGGTGAAAGAGGCGGAAGCGCATCGAGCGATGGCGCTATTCAATCCTGACCCGAAGGGCGCGTTACGCGACCTGGACGCTGCCCGGGCCGCGCTTTCGGAAAAGCATGTGCTCTCCAGCGGCGACCGCGACACGGAGCTGGCAACCGTTCTGCAAACTCGCGCTTACATTGCCGTGCGCGCGGGACAGCCGGAAGTGGCTAAGGCGGCTCTTGCGCCTCTGACTGCCCTGGCGCGCACCAGTCGCGACAACGTGGTCCAGCAGTCCTACCACGCGGTGAATGGCTCGACACTGCTGCTCCAGGGCATCTACGCCGATGCGGTGTCCGAGTTGCAGTACGACCCGCGCAATCCGCTTTCACTTGAATTGTTGTCCGTCGCGGAGACCAAAGCGGGCGAGCCGGCAGCCGGACGAGATGCGCTCGCGAGACTCGCGGCTATTAACGATGAGCGGATGGAGACCGCTTTTGCGGCTCCGAGGGCGCGCGCTGCTCTGAACAGTGCTCCCGCGGGCGATGCGAAACCGGCAGTGGAGTCCAAGCCGTCGCCGGTCGCTTCGCCTCGGCCGGTTGGGTACAGGGGCGGCCCGCTAGATTAGTGGATTGACGCGGCCGGTGCTGCGGCTCGTTCATCGCCCACCTTCCGACGGTGCTAACCTAAATTCGGGTGCTTCAAGTGCCAATCAGTCGCGTTTTGAAAGGCCCTTGCGAGAGCGAGCATTTCCGCATCGCCGTAGACCTTCCCGATGAAAGTGATGCTAGTCGGATGCATCTTTTCGTCGAAACCAGTGGGAACAGCGACGCATGGCTGTCCGGTGAGATTGGTAACCGCGTTGTGAGCGGTCGCGACGGGATTGGGAGTGTAGTCGGCGTAATCGAAGGGCACCGCGTAAACGTCAACCTCTGACATCACCTGCGCCATCTCCCGCATAATCAGCGTGCGCACGCGCTGCGCATTTAAATACTCCGCTGCCGGCATCAAGCGGTAGGACAACTGGCTGCCGACGCGGTCCTGGCGTACCAAATCCGCCGCTTCCGTTTCCACCGGGTCACGCAGAGCGGCATTGGCTTCTCCATACATAATGGTCGCAAAATCCAGGTTCGCGTGATGGGGCTGGGTGACTTCGATCAGTTTGAATCCCAGGCTGCGGATTTTCGCGAGCGCCGCGGCGTCATTTGCGTTGACCTGCTGTGTCTGACGCGTCTCCTGGAACGCAGCTTTCAGATAGCCGACGCGCAGATTGCGAATGTCGAAGCCGGAATCGTAGTTGAAGGGGATGTCTTGCACGGCGAGATCGTGATCGTCGGGGCCCTGAATGGCGTTGAGCACGAGCGCGCAGTCTTCCACGCTGCGGCACATCGGCCCGGTCTTGTCGAGGCTCCAGCCCAATGTCATCACGCCGTAGCGACTCACGCGGCCGAACGTGGGACGGATTCCGGTGACGCCGCAAATTGCTGAAGGCGCGACGATTGAGCCTCCTGTTTCCGTGCCCACTGAAAAACCGACCAAGCCGGCGGCCGTCGCTGAGCCCGGGCCCGCGGACGATCCCTGCGAACCCATGGAGATGTCCCAGGGATTTCTGGTCTGGCCGCCGAACCAGATGTCGTCGAGTGCGAGTTCGCCGGTAGATAATTTTGCAATCAACACAGCGCCCGCCGCGTTGAGGCGCGAGACGACGGTGGCGTCGTGGTCAATCACGCGGCTCTTGAACGGGGCTGCGCCCCATGTGGTGGGATAGTCCTTGGCTGCGATGATGTCTTTCACACCGTAGGGAATCCCATGCAGTGGACCGCGGTAACGGCCGGCAGCGATTTCTTTATCTGCGTCCCGTGCCTGGCGCCTGGCGAGGGCTTCGGTCACGGTAACGACACAGAGCAGCTTCGGATTCAGACGCCGGATGCGGGCGAGATACATGTCCGTGAGTTCGACCGAACTCACTTGCCCTGAGCGGATCAGCGCAGCGAGCTGGCCGATTTGCCAGTAGGCCACGTCCTCCAGATTCGCGGGGCGGCTAACTTCCGGGGGATCGCTTGCGCGGAAGGGGCGCCTGATGCGGTCAATTTTCATGCCGGGGACGATGGGATTGAAAAACAAAGGTGGCGCGACGCTGTTGTCGAGCGGGATCTGGCGCAGCTCATTCCAGTGAGGAATGTTCTTGTTCACGCCCTCGAGCACTTGGTCGAGTTGGTGGTCGGTGAATTCGACGCCGGAGACGGCGGCTGCGTCGCGCAGCATCTGCTTAGTAACGCGTAAGGGCTTTTGATCCTGTACCTTGCCCCAGAGCACGCCCGGGAAAAGAGTGGAGCCGAGTCCGATTGCGGAAAAATAGCCGAGAAAGCTGCGGCGATCAGGCGGCGTGGCCGCGGGTGCTGCGGGTCGCTGTGCTTGATTTTGATTCTCAGCAGAGAGGATGCAGGGTCCTTCGTTTTCCATCTAGGTCTCCGGTCTCGCGCAACGCCGGCGGGAGTATAGCAGAGCAATTCAAAACAGAGGCAGACTCTCGGCCCGAGGCCGATTTTCCTTTCCGATTCATCTTCAAGATGAAATTCGCGGCTTGCCTATTCGGGGGCCGGCTCGGGGACTTCTACTGCGTCGTCACTTTTTCCGGCAGCTGAGCGCAATAACATGACGGAGGTGTAAAGCACGGCGAAAAAGACGATCCATCGCACATAGGTGAGCGGCAATTGCTTGATCACGTATGCGGCCAGCAACACGCCCGGAATTCCACCGAGGGCCAGGCCCAGCGCGGCCCGGGGGCTGTAGCGGCCGGTGCGGATGAAGCGGTATCCGCCCACCGGCATCAGAAAAGCGCATGAGCCCATCATGATGGGAAATGCCGAGCGCGGATTCATACCCAGTAGGTAAATCAGAATCATGCACGGCGCATAGAGCCCAACGCCCAATTGCATGAACGCACCGAACATGAAATTACATCCCACCGCAATCCAGAGTTTTGTACCCGTCAAACCCAATGCGTCTCCCCCGACAGGAAACCATCCTAATTGCGATCCAAGCATCAGCATCGCGGCGGCCAGGAGCGCCAAAGCAAGCCCAATCTGGATCCGGCGCTTCGGCCACCCGCTGACGGCCCCCGCGCCGAACCACGCTCCCAGCACGGCGGCGGCGATCATCAAGACCAGAGTCCGAAGATCCACGGCGATCACAGCAACGAAGATTAAAGCCTCGGCAACCGTTGGCAGCGCGTGCCCCACGTTGAGCGTGCCGGGAATCTGATCATCGGGTATGGCGTGAAGCAGCTTGTACATCGAGCTGGTAAGCGCAAACGAGCCGATCCCCAAGGTGTCAAGCACGTTTGTGAAAAAACCGATAACAAGCTGCGGTCCGAGTTTCACGTCGTGTTCGCTGAGGGATGTCGACGGCTGCGGGCCGCGCCGCAGAAGGTAAATCCAGACGACGGTGTACACCACCGAAACGACTCCCAAGGCCGCAAGTAGGGCGGTCTTCATGCCTTATTCCGAGCCTCGGCGTGCACCATGCGCAGCAGGTCTCAATTCACCACTCACTCTAACAAAGTATGCTGCGTTGACTTCTGATTTACAAGAGTGGGATGAATGCGTGTGCGGGAATAATTCAGACCGCTGCCCGCGAAAATGCCCGCAGAGGGCCGGCCACCGGCTCCGCAAATGCGGGCGAATATGATTCTCCTAACGCGACGGCGTCTAACTTCCCGGGGGCAGGACGAGGTAGGCGCGCGGGGCCGAAACATGCGCCGCGCCCAGCACCTGCACTTTGATGGGATGAATTCCGCCCGGGACAGATCGGTCGGCGGGAACAAAGCTCACCATATACCGAGAGGCTAATTCATTCGAGATGCCAGCGACGGCATCCGGGTAGTTCTTCTTGGTGGTCCAGTAGCAGCGGCCGCCTGTCTCATCGGCAATGCGGTTCACGTTGTCGCGCCCCGCGGTGTATTGCATATCCATTTTGCGAGCCATGTCTTGATCGTAAGCGCGTGCGTCGCCATCATTGCCACCGGCGTGTGTGGGCATGTAATCGGTGCCGATCTTGCTACGAGTGAGGTCTGAGCTATTCAGGAAGTCATCGATCCCAACGGCGTAAAACGCTACTCCCAAGGCTTGGGCGTTGCTAATGACCCGATTGTGGGCTTCTTCGCTCGCGCGCGTAACCTTTTCGCCAAACCCCGGACTGTGCGCGGCGGCCATGCGGAATATCACGACCGCTCGTCGAGCGGGCTGTGGATCATTTTTCATCATCGCCCAGATCACATCGAACACGCTGAAACCAGTTCCCAGGTTGTAGGTTTGAATCGAATGCCTCTGCACGCCGACGGCATCCGTCGCGAGCTTGAAATCGAACAGGTCGGGCAACCCCGTGTTCTTTTCCAGCCCGCGAATGGAGTTCGCAACCGCGGATGTGTCCGTCAACCAGGCAATGTTTTCGTTCGCCCAGGCCTTTTCTCCCGCCGCGGACACCACAAACGCCTTGTCTTTGCCGGGGCGCAGAATTTTTTGCGCCAGCTCGATCGCCGCTGCCTGTTCCTGGCCAAATTTATCTTTCGAGGCCAGCAGAATGATGCCGAGATCGAGAGGAAGGTCGGAAGCGTCGAGAACCGTGAGAGTCTCCGTGGGTTGATTGCTATCCGATACGGAGACCTGGCTCTTCGTGAGATCGCGCAGAGGCATGCCCTTTGAGTCTGTGGCGGTTATCAGCACGCTCACGCCCTGCACACGCGCGGTTTGGTCTTGCCTTTGGCCTTTTGCCTCAGGGGACGCACCTTGGGTGAAAACAGCGGCAGCCAGCAAGAGGGGAACGGCCAGGACCTTCACGTATCGCATAAAGCCTCCACAGCCGGGTCTGGGCATTGGGATAGCCCCCCGCAGTGACCGATGGCTGCCCGATTATCCATGGGGAAAAGTAAATGTCAATCTTCTACTTGATCAGAGAAGTATTGCGCAGTGCGTGAACGGATAACCCACGGTAGAGGGGCCGAATTCATTCGAAATGAAAGCACCTCAAAAAAGCCCGGGGGGAAAGCCGAGGGCAGCGAAAAAAAATTTCTCGGTGCTGATGTCGCTAGGCTGGCGCCTTGATCCCCGCCAACATTCCTCCGTCGAGAACCAGGGATTGCCCAGTCATAAAGGCTGCCTGGTCCGAGCACATCCAAAGGACGGCTTCCGCGATCTCCGTGGGCGTTCCGAAGCGGCCTAGGGGATGGAGTCCCAGCGCGAACTTCCTGGCGTCTGGTGTCCCGAAAAGCCGCTCACCCATCGGCGTTTCAATCACCGCAGGACACACCACATTGATTCGAATGCCGCTTTTCGCCGTCTCGAGTGCCGCAGCCTTCGTCAGTCCCATCACGCCGTGCTTGCTCGCTATATAGGTCGCTGCGCCTGCGGAACCAATCAGGCCCGCAACGGAGCCCATGTTGACAATCGCTCCGCCACCGCCCTGCTTGAGCATCTGCTGAATTTCGTACTTCAGGGAAAGCCACATGCCTTTAAGATTGATGGCGATCGTCTGATCCCAATCTTCTTCGGGCTGTTCGGCAATGGGAATCCAGTTCCCTTCGATCCCAGCGTTGTTGAACGCGATATCGAGGCGGCCAAATTTCTCGACCGTTCTCAGGACGAGGGCCTCCAGATCGGCAGCGCGCGATACGTCAGTTTTTAGGAAGAACCCGTCGCCGCCGGCGGTTCGCAGCAGATCGGTCGTTTCCTTCCCTTCCCTCTCGCGCCGGCCTGCCACCACGACTTTCGCTCCTGCCTTGGCAAAGAGCACCGCGGTTTCTCTGCCAATTCCCGAAGTACCCCCGGTCACAATTGCTACTTTGCCGCGCAATTCCGTCCTCATCTCTTCTCCTTGCGATTCTGGGAATTCGGGTGAGCGCCAGAGTGTAGGCCGTCCACAATGGAGACGTCAAATAGAAATCGGCAACATCGTTGAGGTCTCACGCCGTGACAGCGGAAATCTGCCGCCTGGAGTTAATATGTCGGCGTACGATTCGGAGCCGAGAGCACGATCATTCCGCTGGAGGAAGATGCGCTAGCAGAGGATCGCCCGATTATCTTTGCGAATTGTCGGCGGGTTGCTGATCTTTCTCGGTGTGGTTCAAATCGCAGCAACGCCACACATCCCCGCATCGTTGCAGGGAAGCCCACGCGGGGTCCATGAGCGAGCTGTGGGGCCCACCGTCCTCAATCACCTATTGGCAGGAATACTCTTGCTTCCGTTGGGCTACATCACATGGTTTGCAGCAGGAGCATGCAACCTCGGCAAGGAATGGGCCAGGCGGGTGCTCCGGATAAACGCAGTTGCGGTCTTGACCATGCCCGCGCTGATAATTCTCTTGATGCGTCGCCCGGAGTATTACACATCACCGCTCTTCCTCGCCGCCGGACTTTCCGCCGCGGCGTCGTTGCTAATGGTCGCGGCCGGGCTGTTGCTTTTGCGAATCAGAAATCCTCCGTGACTTGGGCGACTCCCTTAACCCCACAACAAGGCAGCTCGCTAACGGTTCCGTCTCCCGAACTGCAGCTCTGGTAAATTGCGAGCCCATTGCTGCATAATTTCACCGCCTATTTCTTTTGCAAGGTACAGGAGGATCACATGGCGACCATCACTACAAAAGACGGCACGCAGATTTTCTACAAAGATTGGGGCAAGGGACAGCCGATAGTGTTCAGCCACGGGTGGCCCCTCACCGGAGATGACTGGGACGGGCAAATGCTTTTCTTCGGGCTGAAGGGCTTTCGCGTCATCGCACACGACCGCCGGGGTCACGGTCGCTCCACCCAGACCTGGGACGGCAACGATATGGACACCTACGCGGACGATCTTGCCGTGTTATTTGAAAAACTCGATCTTAAGGACGCGATAATGGTGGGCCATTCGACTGGCGGCGGTGAAGTTGCCCGCTACCTCGGGCGCCACGGCGCCCAGCGCGTCGCCAAGGCAGCGCTCATTAGCGCCGTGCCACCGCTCATGCTGAAAACAGAAAAGAATCCCCTGGGCGCGCCCCTGGCAGTCTTTGACGGCCTCCGGGCAGCGCTCGCGGCGAACCGCGCGCAGTTCTACTGGGACATCACGCTCCCGTTCTACGGCTACAACCGCCCGGGGGCAAAAATCTCAGAAGGTATCCGCAACCATTGGTGGTTGCAGGGAATGTTGGGAGGCGTGAAGCCTCATTATGACTGCATCAAGGCTTTCTCAGCGACCGACTTCACCGAGGACCTTAAGAAGATCGAAATCCCCGTGCTCGTGATGCATGGCGATGACGATCAAATCGTCCCGATCGCCGCCGCAGGACCGCAGTCCGCAAAGCTACTTAAGAATGCAACGCTGAAGGTCTATCCGGGGTTTCCTCATGGCATGCCCGCGACCAACGCCGACCAGATCAACGCGGACTTGCTCACTTTCTTCAAAGGTACAACAGCAAAGGCGACTGCGTAACCTTCGGGCTGCCCGGCCTTCCGACTTTCCCCCGAAGGCCGGGCAGATCCGTTATCACAATCAAGTCCGCCTCGAACTTTTTGTGGTCGAAAAGAGTTGCTGGCCAGGACAGATTTGAACTCCTTGCCCAGGTTAGAGGCCAGATCACTCGTAGCGCAGCGCGACCATCGGGTCCACGCGCATCGCGCGTCGCGCCGGCAGGAAACACGCGAACAGCGCCACCGTGCAAAGCAATATGGCCACGAAGGAAAACGTAATCGCGTCGGTGCTGGTTATGCCCAGCAGTAAACTGGCCAGAAATCGCGTCACGGCAAAGGACAGTGCCAGCCCCACGCCGACGCCGATGAGCATCAACCGTACTCCGTGGCTGAGCACCAGCCGCAGCACGTCCTGTTTGCTCGCGCCCAGCGCCATGCGGATGCCGATTTCACGCGTGCGCTGCCGCGTCGTATACGCGGTAACCCCGTAAATTCCCACCCCCGCCAGCACCAGCGCCAGCAGCCCGAAAGCTCCGACAAACGTCCCCGCAATGCGTTGGCCGAAACTCGAAAAGTGTTCTCGCTCTTCGACTGTAGTCACGTCATACACGACCAGGTCGGCATTCAGATCATGGACGGTTTTCTCCACCGACTTGCTGAAAGCCAGTGGGTCTCCGAGCGCCCGCACATTGATAATCATGCCCGCGCGGTACACCTGATACACCGGCAAATACACAAAGGGCATGGGCTCCTCCGTCAGCCCACTCACTTTGATGTCCCGCGACACTCCCACCACCGTGAACCGTTCGTTCGTCAAGTCGGAATCGAACTGCTTGCCCAGGGCTTCCTGATGCGGCCAGAAGTGATTCACAAACGCCTCGCTGACGATGGCTACGCGCTGTGAACTCCTGGTATCTTCCGCTGTGAAATCGCGGCCCTTCACAATCGGAAACTGCATAGTGCGAAAATAGTTCGGCGTAACGACGTCGAACTGCGTCTCCATGTTTTCGTTCGCCCGCGAAACGTACCCTTCGGGCTTCACGCTCGTTGAGGACCGATAGAACGCCAGCGGCACGCGTTCCGACAAGGCCGCCGACTCAACGCCCGGCATCGCCTGCAGCTTCGCCAGCAGCTGGCGGTCGAATTCAATCCCGGTCTCCTTTGAATATCCCGCTGAAAACAGGTCATAGGAAGCGATCAAGATGTTATGCGGGTTGAATCCCGGATTAATCTCCTGCGCCCTCATGACGCTGCGAATGAACAATCCCGCGCACACAAGCAGCAGCAGCGACAGCGAAATCTGCGCCACCACCAGCCCGCTCGCCAGCCGCACCTTTCTCAGCCCGCCCGACGCGCTTCCAGAATCCTCTTTCAACACCGCGAAGGGCGCTTCCTTCGAGCTCCGCAAAGCCGGCAAAATCCCGAAAATCACCCCCGTAATCATCGAGATTACCAGCGTGGCAATCAGTACGGTGCGGTCTGCCGCGATGGTAAGGGACAATGGAATATCCGGCGTCACAGGCAGGAATTTCATCAGTGTTCCCGAGGTCCAGAACGTAATCAGCAACGCCACCAAGCCTCCGGCCAGAGCCAGCATCAGGCTTTCCACCAGCAGTTGCCGTACCAGCCGCCATCGGCTGGCACCCAGCGACATGCGAATCGCAATCTCCCGCCGCCGCCCCACCGACCGCACCAGCATCAGGTTCGCAACATTCGTGCACGCCAGCAGCAGCACCAATCCGGCGATCATCATCAGCGCCGGCAGAAGGATGGAGAAAAACTGATTCAAGCCGAATGGATTCCGCCACAGCGGGTACACCGACACGCTATCTTTTCCTTTGTGTTGCTCGGGATAACTTTTGGCCTGCTGCTTCATTCGCAGCGTCATTTCCTCCTGCGCTTGCGACGCCTGGATGCCCGGCTTCAACCTTCCAAACGCCAACAACCAAAAATTGTCATGGTCGTGCAGCAGGTCGCCCCCCGGCATCACTTGCGCTTGCATCATGAGGGGAAGATAAATGTCCGTTCGCACCCCGGTCTGGCTCCCCTGAAATTCTGCCGGAGTTACCCCCACGATGGTGTACAGGTGCTGGTTGAGTTCGATTATCTTGCCCACCACCTCCGAATTCGCGCCGAAGCGCGTTTGCCACAGCCGGTAGCTGATCACCGCCACCGGCGCGCCTCCCGGCTTTTCATCCTCCGCGGGCAAAAAACCGCGCCCCAGCAACGGCCGCACACCCAGCACATCAAAATAATTCGCCGACGCCACCATGCCCCACACGCGGTCAGGTTTGCCTTTGCCCGTCAGGCTAACCGTACTAAACATGCACACCGCGATTCCCGTAAAACTCTTCTGCCCGTCGCGCATGGCTTCAATATCGGGATAGGGAAATCCCAGGGGATTGTTCCATTGCTTGCCCACCGTCAGTGACACAACCTCACTTGGGTTGGTAAGCCCCGGGACTGGATTCAACAATGTGGAATTGATCCAACTGAAAATGGTCGTGTTCGCTCCGATACCCAGCGCCAATGTCAGAATGGCAATCGCCGCAAATCCCGGCGCTTTCGCGATGATCCGCAAGCTGTACCGCACGTCTTGCCAGATGGAGTTCATCCGCGCACCTCCAGGCACCAATTAGAATCATTCAAAGCAAGTCTCTGCCCAACCGTGCTGCCCACTAAACAAATGTTGGCGTACCACTTAGCCGAGCCCAGGTGCGCTCAGCCGTGCCCCCACTGTTCATTCGTGGGACGCCCCCTCAGCGTCACCGAACATCGGATTCCTTTCGCAGATGCGCCGCCTGTGGCAGTTGAGTCGGACGATAACAACTCGCGCGGGGAGGGATGATAACGGATCCCTACGCTGCGACGACTTGATTTTGAACCAGGTTAAACAGACGTTCGCGGTGTCGCTTCATACAAACTGCACAAGGATGTGGCGCGCCCGGAGAGACTTGAACTCCCAACCCTCTGGTTCGAAGCCAGATGCTCTATCCAATTGAGCTACGGGCGCGCATTGTGCATCCCGGACGGTTCGGCCGGAGGCTTCATCCTCTCATCCTACCACCGAGCGGTTTGAACTTGCCCACTCCCTCTCGCACGCGCTGCTTGATTTGAATGCAGCGAAAAGCGTCCCCGCTCCACCTCAGTTTCACTGCGCTTATGCTGATTTCATACTGGAAGGTACATATAGCAATCAATATCGGTGAAGAATTACTTGTGCACCGCTCCGATCCTGACCAGCGAAGCGTGGCCGTGCCGCAGTCGCTCGCCCTTCAGTCAGAAACAATCCCTGGTCCTGAGCTCAGCCGCAGTTGGTTGAGGTCCTATACAAGTTGCACTCCTGCCCAATGCGAGCAACAAATTCGGAGCGCCAAACACCCCCCACTCCTCAAGTCACCTCACGCGGGCAAGTGAAACTACCTGCGCCTCCATCAGTTCTCCCGGTCGCTTTAATGCCGCGAACCGCTGTGCTAGACTTCGCCAAGCGATCTCGCAGAAAGAAAATTTTATGCCGAGATTGACGATCGGTGGAACTTCGGGCTTCGTGCAACGATTCCCCGCGAACCCCGCCAGGGCCGGAAGGCAGCAACGGTAACGGGTCAGCTTCGTGTGCCGCGGAGTACCCGAAGTTCCTCTCATCGCAGCAGTGGCCATCGAGAGTCACAGGAAGAGCCAGCTCATGGGCTACAAAGTTATCGCACGAAAATATCGGCCGCAGACATTCGCAGAGATTGTGGGACAAGAGCACGTCACCCGCACCCTCGCGAACGCCATCCAATCGAATCGCGTAGCCCATGCCTATATTTTTTCCGGAGTTCGCGGCGTTGGAAAGACAACTACAGCCCGCATTCTGGCGAAAGCGCTCAACTGCGTGAAGGGGCCGACGGCTAAGCCGGACAACACCTGCGAAATATGCCGAGAAATTTCCGCGGGCACTTCGCTCGATGTTCTCGAAATTGATGCCGCATCGAACCGCGGCATAGACCAGATTCGCGAGCTGCGCGAAATGGTGCGCTATGCGCCCGCATCCAGCCGCTACAAGATTGTAATTCTCGATGAAGCCCACCAGTTGACCGACGAAGCTTCGAACGCGCTGCTGAAAACTTTGGAAGAACCGCCCGAGCGAGTGGTTTTCATTCTTGCGACCACCCGCGCGGAAAATTTAGTCGAGACAATCAAATCGCGCGCGCAGCTTTTTCAATTTCGCTCGCTCACCTTCAAGGAAATTGCCGGCGAAATCGAGCGCATCGCTACAGCCGAGAATCTTAAGATTGAGTCTGGCGCCGTGGGCGTGCTCGCACGCGCGGCGGAAGGCAGCCTGCGCGATGGGCTCTCGCTGCTCGAGCAAGCCATTTCATACTCCGGCGATGAAATTACAGACGCGCAGGTGCGCGAGCTTCTTGGCGTGGTTGCTGAGAGCGTCCTCGACGAACTGGTGGAAGCGATTTCGACGCAATCTGCCGATCGGGCGCTGAGCCTCGTCCACCGGCTCATCTCCGACGGCCAGAACCTGCAGCACTTCTGCCGCGAAGTGATTCGTCACTTCCGCAATTTGCTGGTCGCGTGTGTGTGCGGCGCGGAATCGGATCTGGTGGCGGCGCCGTTGGACGAGCGGCCGCGCCTCGCGGAACAGTCTGCGAAATTCAGCGAAGAAGATTTGACGCGCTTCTTCAACATCCTGCTTGTAACTGACGGCGACCTGCGGCGCCAACCCGATCCTCGCCTGCATCTCGAACTGGGACTACTGAAACTTGTCAATGCGCAGCGCCTCGCCCCGCTCGAAGAAATTCTGGCTGAACTTCGCGACGGAGCGCCGGAGTCTCGGCGGGCGACGAGACCAGCGCCATCTGGTCCCGCACAGCGCGCAACAGAGTCCAACCAGTCAGCCGCTTCCTCCTCTGCAACTGGATCGGGCACGGCTACGGCCGCACGCATGGCGCCGGAACCGACGGCAAAAGCGGGGTCGCCGATCCCAGCGTCGCCCCCGCGGATCGTGGCACGCGCTGCGGAAGACGTTTCCAGTGGACTGGCGTCCGCTCAGGTGGATGCAATCAAAGCAGCGCTGCAAGGGCAAAAATTTCTGTGGTCCATGGTCGAGCACGCCTCACGCTGGGAGATTGAGAGCGGCGAGTTGCGTCTTTTTTTCCCGACGGAGAGCCGCGCACTAGCAGAAATGTTGCAGGCTCGCGATGCGATGGAACGATTGCGCACAGTCTTGAATCAAGTGGTGGGCCAGGCACTCCGCGTCTGTGTTAAACTCGAATCAGGACGTGCGACAACGGGACGCAGTTCGGAGTTGCGCGCCCGCTTTGAGGAAGATCCGATCGTTAGGGCGATGCTGGAACGTTTCGGCGGCCAGATTTCAAAGGTCAAACGCCCGGGCGAGGAATGACCCATGGAAGTGAAAGCACTGCAGCAGATGTTGTCGCAATTCCGACAGGTGCAGGAGAAGCTCGAACGGCAGATGGACGGGCTTGCGGTCGAGGCATCTGCGGGGGGCGGCATGGTTTCTGTGAAGATGAACGGGCAGAAGCAACTGACCGAAGTGCGCATTGAACCGGAAATCTTCAAGAGCAAGGACCAGGAAATGCTGCAGGAGCTGTTGCTCGCGGCCGTAAACGAAGCAACGCGGCGTGTGGACGAAGAACTTTCGAAGCAGGTGAAAGACATCACCGGCGGCCTGCCCGGCATCATGGGCATGAAAATTCCCGGCTTGTTCTGACCGCCTGGAATTTCCGGGATCGGACCCCGCGATTGGCTCCGCTTCGCTTCTCGTTTCAAACCCCGGAAGGGTGATACCCTCGCAACGGATGGAACTGCATGCCTGATTTTGCGCCTTCAGTCACAAGATTGATTGACGAATTGAAACGCCTGCCGGGGATCGGCCAGAAGACGGCGCAGCGCCTCGCGTTCTACTTGCTGCGCGTGGACCGCGACCAAGCCATGGCGCTATCGGAGGCGATTCGCGAAGCCAAAGAAAAAGTCCGCCAATGCTCGATCTGCAACAACATCACCGATGCCGATCCTTGTCTATTTTGCACCGGCGCTTCGCGCAACAGAAAAATAATCTGTGTCGTAGAAGAGGCCACCAATATTCAAGCCGTCGAGAAAACACGCCAATTCAGCGGCCTGTATCACGTGCTGGGCGGCTCGCTCTCGCCGCTGCAAGGCATTGGCCCCGACCAACTAAAAATCAAGAGTCTGATCGAGCGGCTGAAGGGCGGAACGGTGGAGGAAATCATCATCGCCACAAATCCAACTGCGGAGGGCGAAGCGACGGCTGTCTATCTTTCGAAGCTCATCAAGCCGCTGGGCGTCCGCGTGACGCGCATCGCAATGGGAATTCCCGTCGGCTCCGATCTGGAATATGCGGACGAAGTAACAATGCTCAAAGCCATGGAAGGCCGCCGGGATATTTAGTCAGGGGAAAATCTATCCGCCCTCCTTTGGCGGTTCGGGCTCTGACCTTTTGCCGCCCTTTCCTCCCTCCAGTCCGAACGAAGGATTATCTTTCGTTCCGGTAATCTTGATCGGCAATTCAGCGCCCCCATGCTTGCCTTTGAAAAACGGGTCCGCGACTTTCAGAAAGAATGATTTCATGCCGGTGGTGGTCTGCGAGAGTTTTGCGTCCAGCATCAACTTCCCGTGGAAATCCATTTCGCCGGTGTCGATGTTGTAGGTTCCGCTCAATCGCAAGCGCGCACCGGTCACTGAAAAACTGAGGTTTGTAAAACTCACGACGGCATTGCTCAGCAGAAAACTTCCCTTCAACTCGGACACAACATTATCAATGCCTATATCCTTCGGCTGTCCCTGACCTTTGCGGCTCAGCGTGTCAATCTTCTCCTGCACTTCCGGTTTCGTGAACTGAGCGCCGCCGACCCCGAATTGTCCATCCTGCTTCAACCGGTCGAGCAAGTCACCGTCGCCCTCCGGAATATTGATCTTCGTTTTCAGGCGTGCAGCGCCGGTCATTACGGGTTCATCGGACTTCACCGCGAGCCGGAGCAAATCTTCCACGCGCGCGTCGGTGGAAATCGCGTCGAGCAGAATTGTCCGCCCCTTCAGATCGCGATCCGCGTCAACCACTTTCCCACTGACCGCCAGCGTGGTGTGCAGGAATTTGGCAGTGACACTTTTAAGAATCGTGTCGCCGTTCGTTCCGTCCACAACGGCAGTGAAATCCGTATGCAGCGCGACGGGCTGGTCAGTAGTCCGCAGACTGAAATTTGGAATGTCCGTCTCACCTTCGACGTTGAGGTAATCGAGCGGGCCGCTGAATTTCCCTGTTGATGAGAGCGTCCCTTTCAGTCCTTTCAGCGTGCTCATGTCTGCGTCTTTGAATATGTACCGTGCATCCACGGGTGTGAGGCTGGGTTGATCGGCTTGCCACGGGCCAAATGCGCCGGTCGACTCGATCTCGCCGACGGGAACCGGACTTGTCAGTTCTGCGTGGAAGGTCGCGGGCCGGTCGAAACTCACGTCGTGCAGCTCCAAGTAATGGACAGGAAATTCCCGTGGGGCTTTCTGCGGGTCTCCCGGGAGAGGGACCAAAAGGGCGTCATACGCACGGATTTCGCTGATGAGGAGCGGATATTTATTCGCGAGATCTTGATCCGTGGGAGAAATCATGGGCTTGCCGCCCGGCTCGCGCGGCGGCGTATGAATCCGCAAGCCATCGAGCTGCACGAAGGATATACGCGGTTTCGGAAGCAACAAACCAAACAAATTGGAGTAGACGGAAACTTGGCGGACCTCAACCAGCGGAGGAACATCCGTCCGGCCCTTGTGGCGCATTACGAGACCTCGGATAGTGACGTGAAGGCGGGGAAACAACGAGATCTGAAAATCGGAGAACTGCAGGTCGCTCTCAAAATGGACACGCAGCATGGCCTCCGTGCGAGTACGGGCGAAATTTCTAATTTTTGGCGCCAGCGCGTCCAGAGTGAGCCCCGATAGCATGAGCGCGACTCCAGCGAACACGATCCATTTACGGATTGGCAGTTGTGAGGTTGCTCTCATATTGAATTACGCTTGCGTGAACCGAACTTCCTTATAGCGGAGGCTGCGTCTGATGGCTAGCGAATTGTGCTCCCCCATCCTTGCTTCCCTCCGAACACCGGAGTATATAAGATGAAACACAGGGGTGGTCGGTGACATGGCTCGACAGGCACATGGCGCAGTACGATCACGAGCACAGGAATGGTTGGAATAGGGCGATGCACGCGATCGGAATACCGATCCTCCTCGCCGGCATCATCCTCGCGTCTCTCACGTTCTGGCGTACCGGCCTCGGATTTTTTGTTGGAGGCTGGGTCCTGCTGTTCGCCGGGCATCGCATCGAAGGCAACGACCCGGCATTCTTCCAGGGCGTGGTTTATTTCCTGGTGGGGCCGATCTGGGTGGCAAAGGAAATCAAAGACGCGCTGCTGGGCTCGTCGCGTACGCCGAGCACCGGCCGGTAGGCCGGGCGCGGCGGCCCTGGTCGTTGCTGCGGGTAGTTAAGTTACTTTTTCGCACCAACGCGCTACGCCGCTCGACCTGCCCCGAAGCGCAGTGCTAACCTTAACATTCTGACCCCCCGGAGGAATGTTGACCGAGCCATTGGCGTCTGCGGACCCTGGAACACAGAAGCGGCGGAGCACGCGTATCGTGCAGGCCGTGCCGCTGACTGTCACGGGTGTGGATGCACTGGGCCAACCATTCAAGGAACGCACGACCACGGTGATGGTGAATTGTCACGGGTGCAAGTACCAGTCGAAGCACTACGTTCCGAAGAATTCGATAGTCACGCTGGATATTGCCCGGCAGCAACCCGGCCTGCCTCCGCGATCAGTCCAGGGCCGCGTTGTCTGGGTGCAGAGGCCGCGTACGGTGCGCGAGCTTTTTCAGATTGGGCTGGAGTTTGAGGTTTCAGGAAACGTCTGGGGGATCGCCTTTCCCCCAGAAGATTGGACGGGCTATCCGGACGAGAACGCGCAGGAATTTCCTGTGCCGGCGGATACGCAAGCGGCACCGGAAACAAAATCACCTGCATCCACTCCTCTGCCGCCGCAAGCACATCCGACCGCGCCTCCAATGAAAGCAGAAGCGCCTGCGCCGACTGTCCCGCCGGTCGCGTCGACGCCTGCTTCGGCACCTCCCTCCTTAGCCGCGACGCCGCTTGCGCCTGCAGGGGAGGCGAAGATTCACGTGATGCCAAGCCCGACCGCGGACTCGCAGCTGGCGATGGCGAGGCAGATGGCCAAGATGGTGGCCGAGGCGAAACAGAATCTGGATAAAACGCTGCGGCAAGGCGCCGAGTCAGCAATCAACGAAGAGATGACGGTGGTGCGCCAGCAGCTCGACGTGCAACTCCATGATGCCGTTGAGAAAGCCATCAAAGTTTCGATGGAGCGAGTTTCCGAATCAGCGGTGAAGAGAGTGGTGCAGCAGGCCGCGGAACGCACCGCTTCCATCGTGGACGAGGCGCGCAAGGCCAGCGAATCGAATACGGCGCAGTTGGACGCGAAAGTCCGGCAGGCGGTCGAAGAGGCCGTGAGCGGCGCAGCGGAGCAGGCCGCGCAACAAGCAGCGCAGCAGACTTCCGCGCACAATTTGAAACAGGCGGTCGAAGAGGCGGTGGAGAGAGCGATCAGCGGGCGCGAAGCGTCAACGCCTTCGCTCGACATATTGTCGTCGCCTGAAGCGGCGCAGAAACACCTCGATGAATGGAAGAAAAATCTTGAGGAGACCGCGCAGACGGTTCGCAGCAGAACAGTCGAGCAGACCGGCGCGGAAGCTGCGGCCGCGAGCAAACGCTGGCAAGAAGAATTTGACGCGGCGCTTTCAGGCGCGACAGCAAAACTCGGTGAAAAACTGAGTGAAGCTTCGCAGGCGGCCGTGACCCAGGCCGAACAGGAGATCGCCGCACGCAGTTCGAACTTGCGCTCGACGTGGGGAGAAGCGTTTAGCGAAGCAGAGGCATCCATTCGCTCGTTGGGTGCAGGCCTCGAGCAGGATATTGCGGCACGCAGCTCGAATTTGCGGTCTTCGATAGGAGAAGTGGTGAACGAAGCCGAAGCGTCCATTCGCTCGCTCGGCGCAGGCTTGCAGCAGGAACGCGCGCGGGCCGAAGATACACGGGCGCAGCTGGAGGGCGCGGCCAGCCTCACGCTTGCGGAAACACGCCGGCGCCTGGATGAACTGCTCTCCGCTCAATCCGCGGAGATCGGACGAAGAGCAGACCAGGTGCTCGCAGAGCGCGCCGAACAGATCGAGCCGACGCTCCAGGCGGCGGCGCAAAAAGTTGCCGAGCGCCTCTCCGGACAACTGGATGAGAAGCTTGCGCCGCGACTCGAGCAGGTGCAAAACGCAGTCTCGCAGCTAGCGAACTCCGAGCGGCAAGCGGCGCAGCTGCAGAACGCCTTACGCGAGCAGGTACAGCGAGTTTCCGAACACGCCGCGCAGGTTCAGGACACAATGCGCGGGCAGGTGCAGCAAGCCAGCGAACAAGTGGCACAGCTTCAGAACAGCGTTCGCGAGCAAGTTCGGCATGCCTCCGAGGAGACAGCGCAGATTCAGAGCACCCTACGCGAGCGGGTGCGGCAAACTTCCCAGGAGGCGATGGAGGAATCACTCGGGCGGCTGAGGCAGGAGGCGGCGAAGATTCCGGGCGAGGTGGAGCAGAAATCACGCGAGATCGTCTCGAAAATTGAAGACGAGCTGGAGCAAAAAAGAGTTGAGACAGAACACACCACCTACGAATCGCTGCTGAAGGCCTCGGAGTGGTATCAAAAGAAAGCGCAGACGACGATGCAGTCGACGCTCGAGCGCGCCGTGGAACAGTCCACGACGGCGCTCCGCGACCGCGCCGCGGAAATCTCCAGTCTGCTGGCATCGGAACTCGATCACTACCGCCGCACCTATGTCGAACACAGCCAGGCGCAGATTGAAGAAGCGGCCAAAGAAGTAGTGGACCGCGAGCGTGGAAAATTGAACGAGACGGCTGATATCGCGAGCGCGGATTTTGCGGATCGCGTCCATAAAGTGACCGGCGATTCGCTGCGGCGTTTTGAGCAGGTATCGCGCGATGCGCTTGAAAAGTCGCACTCCGATATGGAGTACAACCGCGAAGGCTCGCTCGCTAAATTCCAGGAAAAACTCGACGAGCGCTTGCAAGAAGGCGTGGAACAGGCGCGCGAGCAACTGCAATCACAGCTGCTGCCGCTGATGAAGGCATGGGATGCACAGCGCGAGGCGCAACAGCGCGAGTGGATGGAGCAACTTAAGAATTCGAGCAACGAATCCATCGAGATATACAAAACGCGCCTCGAAAACGCTTCCAACTCCTGGTTGCTTGCTTCCGCGACAACTCTTGGCCAGCACTCACAGACGGTGCTGGAGACGATTGCCAAGGCCGCGGAGAAGCGGCTGCGCGAAACTTGTTCCGATGTTCTCGCGGGTATGGGGGACACGCTCAAGGAGCGCCTGTTGGGAATGTCCAGCGAATTCGGCGGCGAAGAAGATGAAGAAGGCCCGGCAAAGAGAAGGAAGTAGCGGAATCCTGCCTTAGCTCCTCCGTTTGCAATCCCTGCCGATTTCCCGAGCGTACCAGCATGCCGCTATAATGTCGGGCATGGCAAATCAGGCTTACTTGAGCATCTGGTGCAAAGAATTTTCGGAAGTGCAAATCCTGGAAGTATTTGGGAACTTTCTGGCGACTGTTCCGCCCTCCGCGAGCCGACCTGGATTTACCCATCTGGTGATTCGTGCGGTGGACCTCGCAGAGACCCCGGTGCTGGAACAAGACATGCGAGCGGTCCCGCTTGACCCGGCTGGAATTATCGAGATGGCGAAGGATCACATGCATAGCGATTGCGCGCTCGAAGTACGCGCGGATTGGGACTTGTGGGTACACGAGGGCGAGCCGGGCCGCTGGCAGAATTTGCCGCAACCGCTGGAGGTCTCCTGCTACGGCGAAGATTTTGCGGACGGTTTTTGGCGGGAGAATGGGCACCTGGGAGCGAACCTTGGCTTCGAGCACCTCTTTACGGGGCACGCGGGTTTGCTCGGGTTCCAGCAGACTGCGCCGGCCCCGCCGGAGAGTCCCGAAGAAGCGCGCTTCCTTGCATCCATGGAACAGCCGGCGAATCTACAGGTGTATAAGGATAAGACCCGAGAGAACATCCGCAAGCTGTTCGAGTGGATGCGGCGCATTGAGAAGGCTCTACCGCTCGAGCGAATTCGTCCGTGGTCTGAGGGCGAGGAAAATTTTGAAGCACGGCTGGAGGAAATACTCGCTGCGCGATGACAAGCCCAGCCGCTTGGCTTGAATTTTCAGAAAAGCTGTGTTGCAGAGTGCTTCCGTGGCGGGTGACGAGCGGTTACAATTGATTGCATCTGCTGATGAAGAGAATTGCATTAATCGCGACGGCCTTTACTGCGGCAATTGCCTGCGTGTCCTGCTCGTCTTCGTCGCCAGCGAAGAAAGAAGCCGCAGCAAAAGCTCCCGTAGCGCCTGCAATCCCGCCGGAAATTCAGGCCGCGGCGGAGGCGACTCTGGGAGCCGACACCGATGTGCTCGTATTCGGTGATTTGGCCAAGAACGGGCATCAGCAAATCCTGGCGGTGAACCGAGTGAAGTCTACGGCGGAGACTGCGATCGCAGGAATCGCGGCGATGCGTGCGGCGGTGATTGAAAATGACGGCGGCACGTGGAAGGAAATATTTCGCTGCGAAGGGCATCTGAAGAATGCACACGGATTCATGGGCGGAACGCCGCTTTCACCTGTGAATGGTTGGCGGCTGCAGTATGAGCAGAACGCGGAGAAGGGATTGCAGATGTATTTCACACCGATCGCGAAACCGGTGGGCGGCTATATTCAGACGATTGGCGTGCGCTGGAATCCAGCGGCGAAACGCTACCAGTCGCTAGACCGCAATTACGAACAATTTCTCGGCGAAGTCCCCGCACTAGACACCCCGCAATCACAATTGCACGAATGAGCGCCATCGCCCAATCCGCTGCTGCAACTTCACACCCCGCGCTTGCGCCCTCCGGCTGGGACCATCTGAAAACGCTGCTTCCCTACGTCTGGCGTTACAAGACAATGACAGCGCTGGGGCTCCTGACCACCACGTTGATGGCCATCGTCGGCGCGCTGCCTCAATTGATCATCGGTGTGATCACCGACTTGTTGAAGGGGTCGCCGCAACCTCTTTCCACATTGATAGGGGCCGCACGAGAAGCGCTCGCGCCGCTATTTTCTATTTATGCACCGCTGAGCAGACAGGCGCTGGGCATTTATTGCTTGATCCTGATCGCCGCGATGCTGGTGAAGGGATTTCTCTCGTTCTGGACACGTTGGATCCTGATCGGCGTCTCGCGCGAAATCGAATACGATTTGCGGAACGACATGCTGGCGCGGCTGGTGCGCCTGGAGCCGGGATTCTACGTGCGCAACCGAACAGGCGATTTGATGTCGCGCGCCACGAACGATTTGAACGCCGTGCGCATGGTGCTGGGCCCTGGAATCATGTACAGCGCGACGACCATCTCAACGATGGTGCTCGCGGTGTATTTCATGATCAAGCTTTCCCCGATGTTAACCCTGTGGGTGCTGCTGCCGGTTCCTGTGGTCGCGGTCGCGGTGCGATATTTCGGAGAAATCATTCACCGCCTGTCCGAGCAGATTCAGGCGGCGCTGGGCATTCTTTCCACGCGCGCGCAGGAAAATCTCACCGGCGTACGCGTGATTCGGGCCTATGCGCAGGAGAAACCCGAAGTCGCAAAGTTTGACCAGGCCAATCGAGAATATGTGAACCGCAATATTCAGCTCATCAGCACATGGAGCATGTTCTTTCCGTTTTTGCAGGGCCTGATCGGTGTGACGTTTCTGATCCTGTTATGGAAGGGCGGCAGGCTTGTGGTGGAACATCACATTTCGGTGGGTACGCTCTGGGCGTTTTATGCGTTTCTGGTGCAGTTGGTGTGGCCGATGATCGCGCTCGGCTGGGTGACGAATATATTTCAGCGCGGCGCGGCTTCGATGGGGCGCTTGAACTACATACTGACTGCCGAGGCGGGCATCAATGATGCCGGCGCGACTTCCGTGGACCCTTCAGCGAGCAGGCTGCAACCGCGCGACGGCGATTGGTCGGAACCAGCTGCGCCCGAGTCCACAATTCGCGGCGAAATTGAATTTCGCCATTTGACCTTTACCTACCCGACAGCTTCGAATGGCTCGAAAGATACGCCGGTGCTGCAGGATATCAATCTGCGCATTCCGGCCGGCTCGACGCTCGCGGTTGTCGGTCCGACCGGGAGCGGGAAGTCCACGCTGGCAGCGTTGATCGCGCGGCTATGGGAAGCGCCCCAGGAAACACTCCTGCTCGATGGGCGCTCGATTCGGGAGTATCCGCTTACGGGGCTCCGGCGGGCGATCGGCTACGTGCCGCAGGACACATTCCTCTTCAGCGACACGCTGCGCGAAAATATTGCTTTCGGCGTGACCGACGCGCTGGAGGAACAGGTTTTCGAGGCCTCTGAAATCGCAAGCATCTCCGGAGAGATTCAAAACTTTCCGCAACGGTACGACACGATGGTGGGCGAACGCGGCATCACACTGTCGGGGGGCCAGAAGCAGAGAACCGCGCTGGCGCGTGCCGTTGTCCGCCAACCGAAGATTCTGATTTTGGATGATGCGCTATCGAGTGTGGACACCGACACCGAGGAGCGCATACTACGTCGGCTGCGCGACGTGATGCGTGAGCGCACGACCGTGCTGATCTCACACCGCGTTTCGACAGTGAAGAGTGCGGATCTGATTGTTGTCCTGCGTGAGGGACGAATCATTGAGCGGGGTACGCATGAAGAACTCCTGGCACTGGGTGGCTACTACGCCGATCTGCATCTGAAACAACTACTCGAAGAAGAACTGGCACGCGAATGAGCGATTTCCGCGAAGAAGAGAAACTCGGAAAACTCTACGACGCGCAACTAACGCGTCGGCTGCTGAAATATTTGCGCCCGTACCGCTGGCATGTGGCGCTGGCAGTTTCCATCACGATCGGCGTAACGGCCATGGAACTTGTGGGGCCGTATCTGTTTCACGTGGCGATTGATGATTACATCTTGCCCGGTTTTGCCGCGACGATACCGCAAACTGCGGCCATGGCCGGACTCTGGTGGACGGTGGTGGTGTATGCCGGAGCGATCCTGGGTGGATTCGGCCTGCAATACGTTCAGGTACGCATCATGCAGTGGGTGGGCCAGGAAACTATGTACGACCTGCGCAAAGAAATCTTTGAGCACCTACAGCGGCTACCGATGAGTTTTTACGACCGGACGCCGGTGGGCCGCCTGGTGACGCGCTCGACCACGGACGTGGATGCGTTGAACGATTTGTTTGCCGCCGGCGTAGTGGCGATGCTGAACGATTTCGTGCTGCTGTTCAGCATGGCTGCCCTATTGGTGAAGTGGCATCCCTATCTGGCGCTGGCCACGCTGTCGCCGCTCCCGCTGATGGTGCTGATTACGTATTTCTTCCGCAATAAAGTGCGCGACGCAAACCGTCGCATTCGCACGGCGATTGCGCGCATCAATGGTTTCTTGCAGGAACACGTGAGCGGGATGGCGGTAGTGCAGCTTTTCAACCGCGAGCGCAAATCACAAAAGCAGTTTGCGGAGCTGAACCGGATTCACATGGTCGCCTACAAGGACGCAATTGACGCCTTCGCGTTTTTCTATCCCGCTGTGGAATTCCTGAGCATGCTGGGCGTCGCGTTTCTCTATTGGATCGGCGGCGTGCGCGTAATCAATGGAACCCTCCAAATCGGCGTGCTGATAACGTTTATGATCTACGCGCAACGCTTCTTCCGGCCGATTCAGGACTTGAGCGAGAAATTCAATATTTTGCAGAGCGCCATGGCTGCTTCCGAGCGCATCTTTAAGCTGCTCGACGAGCCGGTGACCATTGTATCGCCCGCGCAAGTGCATGCTCTCCCAGCGCCGCGCGGCGAGGTCGAATTCCGCAACGTGTGGTTTGCTTATCATGGCGGCGCGACGCCGAAGGAGGATGAATGGGTGCTGCGCGATGTTTCTTTCCGCGTCGAGCCGGGGCAGACTCTCGCGATCGTCGGACACACGGGCGCTGGGAAAACAACAATCATCCAGCTGTTGCTGCGCTTCTATGATATACAGCGCGGCCAAATCCTGCTCGACGGTGTGGATATCCGCAAAATGGAGTTACACGACTTGCGCCGGCTTTTCGGAATCGTGCTGCAGGATCCGTTTCTTTTTACCGGCACGCTTGAATCCAACGTGAAGCTGGGTACGGTGACAGTTGACCGCACGGCTGCTGAGAAGGCGCTGCGCGAGGTGGGACTCGGGCCGTTCGTTGAATCGTTGCCGCAGGGTGTCGAAACGCCTGTGACTGAACGTGGGGCAACACTTTCCGTGGGCCAGCGGCAACTGGTAAGTTTCGCGCGCGCGCTGGCGCACAATCCGAAATTCCTAATTCTGGATGAAGCGACATCGAGCGTTGACACCAAGACCGAACTTTTGATTCGCGAAGCGCTCGATCGGCTGCTTGAGGGCCGCACCTCAGTGGTGATCGCGCACCGCTTGAGCACCATTCAGCACGCACATCGCATTCTTGTGTTCCACAAAGGACGGCTACGCGAGCAGGGCTCGCACCAGGAACTTCTGGGGCTCCGGGGAATCTACTACCGCTTGTACCAGCTCCAGTACAAGGAGCAGGAAATCACCATTCCCCTGTCGGGCGCGGGCGCCTCCGGATATCCGCAAATTATCCCAGCCGATGATTGAAGCGGCGGCGGTTCCGCACCTTTGCTTCCCTGAACCACCCGCTGCATCGCGAATGGATTCACTGTAGGATTGCAGACTGAAAGCATGCCCTCCCGACAAAACACACTCCCTCCCCGGATCATGATCTCCGCGGGCGAGGCTTCGAGTGAAATGTATGCAGCCCGGCTCGCGGCGGCGCTTCAAGCACGCACCGGCGCACAGCTCTTTGGCATGGGCGGGCCGCGCATGGCAGAGGCAGGCGTGGAATTGATTGCGGATTATCGACAAGTGGCCGTAGTCGGCCTTTCGGAAGTGCTCCATAAGATTCCGTCCGTCGTGAAATTGCAGGGACATCTGGCGCAGGAAGCCGCGCGGCGCGGCGCTTCCTTGGCGATCCTGGTGGATTCGCCGAGCACGCATCTGGGGGTCGCGCGGCGCCTGAAGCAGCACGGAATTCCCGTGGGGTATTTCATCGGGCCACAAATCTGGGCGTGGCGAGCGGGCCGTGTGCGCACCATCAAGCGGCTGGTGAACCGCATGGTGGTGATTTTTCCATTTGAAGAGAAGTGTTACAGAGATGCAGGAGTGCCGGTAGATTTTGTCGGGCATCCGTTGGTGGATATCGTGCAGCCGACGATGACGCGTGGGGAGTTTGTGGCCCACCACGGCCTGCACGCGAGCCGGCCGATTGTGACCCTCCTGCCCGGCAGCCGACGGGGCGAAATTAGGCAGCACTCCCGGCGCATCATGGAGGCTTGCGCGCGGCTAAGCAGAAAGTCAGAGAAAATCGAGGGCATTCAATTCGTCCATGCCGCAGTGCCCGGATTGAGCGCGGAATTCTTCGCGGGAGCTGCGGGGGAAAACCGTCCAGTGAGCGTCACGCGCGTGGAAGGAGCGACCTATGACGCGCTGGCAGCCGCGGACTGTGCCATTGTCGCCAGTGGAACGGCCACAGTGGAAGCGGCTCTGCTGGGGACTCCGATGGTGGTGATTTACCGCGTGACGCCTGCGAGCGCATTTGTCCTGCGTCGAATGATTCGGACGCCTTTCATCGGGATGGTGAATCTGATTGCCGGCAAACAGGTAGTGCCGGAATTGATTCAGCAGCACTTCACGCCGGCCGCAGTGGAGCGGGAGGTGCGCCGCCTCCTGGTGTCGCCCGCGGCCCGCGAAGAAATGAAAGGGGAGCTTGCCAAAGTGCGCGCGCGGCTGGGCCCTGGCGGGGCCATCGAGCGTGCGGCGGACATTTTTGCACGGATGTTGTAATCTTTCTGATTAGGGCAACTGCGCGAGCCTGACAGGTATCTTATTAAACGGTGGAAATTGCTCTTCCGAGAGAGGGTTTTTTCTTGTCCAAAACCGGCCGATTTTTCAGCGTCCTGACGCTATCGTTCACCTTCGCAGCCGCCGCCTGGGCGCAGTCTCAGCGTGCGTTTCCCTTTCGTGCGACCAACTACAATATCGAAGTTGTCCTCCATCCTGAGGATCAGACAATCGCCGCACAAGCAAAAGTGGACTTTGTCGCCAACCAAGTCTCGAAGACTGTGGCGGTGGAGCTGCACCCTGACTTGAAGATTAATTCCATACACGTCCCCGGCGGGAAGCCGTTGGAATTCGAGCGCGACAAGACTTATCCCCTGATCATCGCAGTTGGTCTGCCTGAACCCGCAACACCTGGCAAGCAGGTGACGCTGGTATTCGATTATGCCGGCCCGGTGTCGAGCGAAGAGGACAGTCCTACGAAAGGGGTGCGCTTTGCTTCGGTGGACAAGACATCCGCATATCTTCTGCTGCCCGCGCGCTGGTTTCCGCTGACGAATTATCCGTCGAATCGGTACACGGGAACTTTCAAGCTGGTGGTGCCGGATTCATTCGTGGTGGTGGGAACAGGCAAAGCAGACTCGCCGACGACGACGCCGGCAGTGGGCAAATTTCCCGCGCAGTCCAGCTACGTGTTCCATTGCGATCAAGCCGCACCGGTGGGGACGTTTGTTGCAGGCAAGCTGCAGCTTTCGCCGGTGCAGACCGAAGGTGTTAGCGTCTCTGTGTACACGCCTCCGACGCAGGCGACGACTACGACTGCTTATGCGACCATGCTCGCTCACATCGCGATTTATTACTCGGATGTTTTTGGGAATATGGATGGCGACCTGAATTTCACTGTTGCGCAAATGCCGGAGGGCACGCTTTCCGGATATGCCGCCCCGGGCCTGCTCCTGATCGGCGCGCGACAGTGGTATCCGAAGGGCAACGAGCGCATGCTCTCGCAATTGGCCGCAGAGCAATGGTGGGGGAATCGCGTGCTGCCCGCGAGCGCTTCGGATGTGTGGCTGACCGATGGGTTGTCGCGCTATGCGGAGGCCATGTATGCCGAGCAGTCAAATGGAGTCGCGGGGCTGCACAAGGCCCTGGAGGATTTCGCTGTCGGCGCATTGATGTACGAAGACACGGCGCCCATCTCGCAGGCTTCGCGCCTCAATACTTTTTCAAATGAGTATCGCTCGGTGGTGGCGGACAAAGGCGCGCTGGTGTTCCACATGCTGCGCACGCAACTGGGTGACGACGCGTTCAACGCCACGCTGAAGGATTTCTACAAAAAGTACGACGGCAAGACCGTGACCATCCCCGAATTCGAGAAATTGACCGCTTCGCACGCTCCGGTACCCGTGAAAGGCCAGCCGCCGCTCAATCTGACCGCTTTCTTTTCTCAGTGGCTGAATTCAACCGGCATACCGCAATTTAAGCTGGAGTACATCGTGTACCGCAACGCCAAGGGCTTCAAAGTGGTGGGTAAAGTACACCAGGAGCTCGACACGTTTCGGATGCCGGTGGAAGTGAAGGTGGACACAGAAGGAAATCCGGAATTCAAGAGAATTCTTGTGACCGGTACAACATCCGATTTCTTGATTGAAACTTTCGGACGACCCAAACCCAACGGCATCACCATTGATCCGAACAACAATCTGCTGAAATCAAGCTCGCGGCTGCGTGTGCGCGCTTGGATCGCGCGCGGCGAGGGATTGGCGGAGCAGGGCAAGTATTATGAGGCCATCAAGCAGTACCAGCAGGCGCTGAACCTGTCGCCCAGCAGTTCGCTGGCCCATTTCCGCATGGCTGAGGCCATGTACTACCAAAAGAATTATCAGGCCGCAGCGAACGCATTCCGCGCGGCGCTGGGTGGCGACGCGGATCCGAAATGGGTGGAGGTCTGGAGCCACATCTATATCGGAAAGATCTACGACCTGCTCGATCAGCGCGCGCGCGCCGTAAATGAATACCAACTGGCGCAGCATACCGGCGACGACACGGCCGGGGCGCAGGAAGAAGTCATCAAATACATGCAAAAGCCTTACGCGGCTGACGGGAGTGCGGGTGGAGATGCCGCAACCAGCCCTGCGGATAGCGCTGCGCAGAAGACATCGTCCACGGCGCCCCCTCCCGCAGCCGGCACCGCCGGAGCGCCTGCAGATACTTCGGCAGACAACAAGCCGGTGCTGAAGAAACGTCCCCCCGATAATTAGCCCGCTGCTTCGCGGCGAATCTATAGCGGCTCAAATCCTGCCAGGTGCGGCGATCCGATTCCCTTGTGCTGGGCGAGCACTTGAAATGTCTCGCCCATTCCTTCTGGATAAATCAACGTCTTAAACAGAAGCCGGGCGCGCGCCTGCTGCTGCTCGTTCGTGCCTTCCGATTGCAAATCCATGAACTGGGAGTGGCGCGCAAGAGCCAGCAAGAAATTCGATTGCGAAGTAAACCCCGTACGCAGCAATCCGCTTCGCTGGCCCCACTTTTCGAGTGCCGTGAAATTCACATGCGCCGTGAGATCTTGCTCGCCAGGGGCGCGAAAGTAATCCTCGCTGGCGCGGTGGCGTGCGTACGCAAGCAAAGTGCCATGCATGTGGCGCTCGTCGTAAAGCTCGCGGGCCGGATGGCCATAATCAATGGTAAGCACGAGGCCACGGCCGAGTTTGTGTGAGGCTTCCTCAATCCAGGGGCGCGCTTCGAGGCATACTTCTGCTTGCTGCCCATCTTGCAGAGTGATTCCCTGCTCCACAAAATATTCCGCAAGCGCTGGGGAGGAGAGCGCGCCGGCTTGTTCAAACAACCCATCGTTGCCACACGCTACATAGAACTCACGTAAGACGCCATTTTCCTGCAGCACTCGGTGAACAGGAAGAGCATCGAGCAATTCATTGGAGAAAATGCAACCTTGCGGAATCTCTCCCGGCAGGTCTGCGGAAATGGTCACGCGCCCTTCGGTCGCGTGCGATTCGAGAACGCACGCCAGGGTGGCGCGCCGCACAGCGGAGCGTTCGACGGCCGCGTAGCGCAATGCTCGGTAGAATTCTCCAAGTGACTCGACCGCACCATCGAGGATTTGCTTCGCGAGCCCGCCCGTGCCGGCGCCCGCTTCCACCAGACAGAACGGAGCGGGGCGGCCAACTTGTTGCCACATTTCGTGGAATTGTCGCGCCAGCAATCGCCCGAAAATGGGACTGACATCCACGCTCGTGAAATAGTCGCGACGCGGCTGCTGGTCCGCCCTCGTGTAGTAGCCGAGTTCGGGATGATAGAGGCAGGCGTCCATGTACTCGGCAAAAGTGATCGGGCCGTGCGTGCGGATTCGCTCTAGCAGAATTCCCGTGAGTGGCGTCGGATCGGCGCGCAAGCGGGTCAATTCTCCCGCTGCGGGTTGCGCGTGAACATCTCGATGATGTAGTCGTGTAGGCAATCATACAGATGCTTCTGGAAAGTCCATGGGAATTGGGCGTGTTCGATTTCGCGGGGGAGGAGCTGAAACCTGTAGATGTGAATATCTTCGCGTGCGGGTTTGAAGCGGATTTCAATTTCTACGCAGCCCGGTCCCGGACGCGCTTCGAAATCGAACAACGGGTGCTCGTAGCCCGCGAGTTCGTGGCGGACCTGTTCAACGAGGGCGGCGTCGGAATCGTTGCTCAAGACTTTTCCTTTTTTGGCTCGGCCTCGAGCCGTCTCCACACTTTCTTGAAGGTCTTGAGCGCTGCGTCGTCGAACAACACGAAATAAATCCTTTCGAGCGAGGAGCCTCGCTTCAGGTGGCTCGCCGCTTCAGCGAGCATGATTTCTGCGCATTCTTCCATGGGAAAGCCGGCGATGCCAGTGCCGACAGCGGGAAACGCGATGGTCTTGAGTGATTTCTGCTCGGCGATGCGGAGAGAATGCGCTGTGGAAGAACGCAGCGCATGAGGAGCAGTCCTGCCGCCAAGCTGCGTACTGGCCGCATGGATTACGTAGCGCGATTTTAGGTTTCCGCCCGAGGTGATGGCTGCTCCGCCCACGGGAATGCTGCCGATCTCGTTACTTTCTTTCTGGATGATGTCTCCGCCCTTGTGACGAATCGCTCCGGCCACGCCGCCGCCGTGCTGGAGGTCGTTGTTCGCGGCGTTGACGATGGCATCGGTATCCATCTCGGTGAGGTCGCCTTTTATCAGGATAATTCTGCCGGTGGTCTTCATTCTTGGAGGTTGTTGATCCGCCCTGGTATGAGCTCGTGGGAATCTTGCAGCACCACCACCTTCTTGCCCATGAGCCGTCCGACCCGGGAGCAAGCCGCAATCGTTGCATCGGATGTTTCGGGTGCGCGCGTGATTTCGAGCGTGCACCCATCGGACGGGAGAGAATGGAAGCGCATGCCCACGCAGTTTTTGGCTCGAAATGTGATCCCAGCAAGATCATCAATTGAGATCGAAGATGTGGCGCTCGCGAGGATAGCGTCCGGCTTTGCGAACCTGTCGAAGATGGTGAAGATCTCGAGCTTGAGTTCCAGTTCTTCCGGCAGCGCCTCGATGAGCAGATCGGCCTGCCGACAGACATCTTCGACTAAACGCGCCGTCGAGAGGTTCTCGAGCGCACGCTGCTTTTGTTCGGGCGTCATTTTGCGGCGGCCAATCCTTGCTTCCAGGGTCTTGTGAATGTGGGCCACTCCTTGCTCGAGAATCGCGGGCGACACGTCTTCCAGGATCGTGAGATAGCCGGCGATGATCGACGCGGAAGCGATCTCGCGCCCCATCGCGCCCGCTCCAATCACTCCGATAGTTTTCACGTCCATGAACCTTCCTTGGTTCCTTGGCGCCTCAGTATCTGGGAACGGTCTGGTCCACCTCTACCGCCCAACGGTCGATTCCTCCGGCCATCGACCGCGCTCTTTTCACGCCGTGCGAGCGCAGCCATACGGCGGCGTCCAGGCTGCGCATTCCGCGGTGGCAAAGCAGGACGATTTCTCCTACTTCTTCAAAACACGGGAGATTTTGAGGTATTTCACGCAGCGGCACCAGTGTCGTGCCTTCAATTCGCGACGTGTCGTATTCCCATTTTTCCCGGACATCCACGAAGAGAAACTTATCGCCGTGCTCCAGGAGTGCTTGCACCTCGCGCGGAGTGATCTCAATGTTGGCAAGAATATCTTCAGCCATCAGTAGCCAAAATCCGCGACGGCGGAAAGTGCGTGTTGTTTTATGCCGAGGCCTTCTGTCCGCGCGGTACCCAGCAAATTCACATAGGTGCGCCGGTCGGGAGCCTGGAGAATCCAGCGGGTCAGCCACTGTTCGAAATCTTCGAGCCGGCGCGTCTGGTCGTGATACTGCGCGAAAAATTCGTGATCGCGGCCATAGTATCCCTGCACGGGCGATGGATGTGCGCCCAGGGGCTCGTGAACGACAGCGGTAACGAGAAATCCGGGAATCAGCGTGCGGTTCGGATCGGAAGAGATGACGTCGGGATCAACTATTTCTTCCGTGACGATTATTAACTTGCGGGCGGCGTGAGCTCCATCCACAGCGACTCCCAGACTGCCCCAGAGGTGCGCATTACCTTGCGTGTCGGCGCGCTGAACATGCAGGATCGCAACGTCCGGCCGCAAGGCGCGAACCGCGACGAGCTTTTCTTCACTCACCGGCGAAGAGAATTCGCGGAGATTGCCATTTTTCTTCAGCAAATCGCTGCCGAGTGTCGAGTATGTGGGCATGAAGGGTACGCCGAGCGCAGCCGCATGCAACGCGAGCGCGATCGTGAAATTCGAATAGTCCACCGTCTCGAGGCGACGTGGAATACCATGCTCGACCGCACGGCGGAAACAATAACCGACTCCCGCGGAAACATTGCCCACCCAGGCTGCCATCAAGCGCGCAACGCACCCAGCGCCAATCATCTGGTCAAAAAGAATATCGGATATGGGGCCGACCAGCGTGAGGTCACGGCGGCCCTGACGGATCAACTCGTGGCCCGCGGCGAACGGGATCATCTGCTCCAGCTGCGCTCCGAGAAGCACCATTGAGCCCGAGGGCACGTGCCGGGCAATGGCTTCACGCATGGTCAGCAATTTGGATGCAGGATTGATTTGTCCCATTTGGCTCAGCGCGTCCAGAAATGACTTGGATCGATCAGACGCATCACGGAAAGTTCTGCATCGCTCGGTGGGAGCGTTTCGATCAATTCATCCGCGACGCGAAGCGTCCATCCGGTGTTCGCCAGCACTTCCTCAACGCTGATGCCTGGATGGACGGAGGCAAGGAATGCCTCGCCGTCGTGCCCGAAACGCAACACGCCGAGTGTGGTAATGACTGCGGCAGGCCCGGAGGCGGGCGGCAAACCCTGGGCGCGGCGCCAACTGTTGCCCGAGCCGTAGCCGGGCGATGTGATGTAGCCTACGCGATCGCAAAGACGGCCGCGATCGTGCACCAAAAGTACGACCGTGCGGCGGGCGAGGCAGGCGATGTCACAAGCCCCACCGGAACCTGGTAGCCGCTGCATTTCCTTGTTGCGGTGCCCCCAAGTCGTGTTGAGATTGCCGAAGCGGTCCACCTCTGCGGCGCCGAGAAAACCAACATCGACGCGGCCCTGCTGCAGGAGCCCCATCACGTCGAGCATTTGGACGCACTGCGTGGCGCCGTGAAGATTGGGTGGGTCGCCCATGGTGTAAAGCAATTCGGTGGTTGGAGTTTCACGGATGATGCCGTTTTCGAACAGGCCGACGGCGCGGGGCGCGTGCGTGCGGCGCGCAACGAGAAACGCGAGCATGGGCAGACGCATGCCGACGAACACCAGCTCCCCATCAGCAATCTCGCGCGCCGCCGCAGCCACCATCAATTCGCTGAAGGTGTATCCGCGCGCCGCGAGTTCTGGTTCCGAATGTGCCGCCATGATGGGTGCGGGCTCCTGTTGGGTGCGCTGTTAGCGTCCGCGGAAATTTGGCTTGCGCTTCTCGATGAACGCGTTCAAACCCTCGAGACAATCCTCGGAATTGAAGCAGTGAATCTGCAACCGGATTTCCTCATCGAGTGCGGCTTCGAGTGCTTTGCGGTCGTTGCCCAGCGTTGCATGCTTCAGATCGCGGAACGGCAACGGGGCCGAATTGGCCATTCGTTCGGCCAGCTTTCGGGTCTCCTCTTCGAACCGCGCCGTGGGATAGACGTGGTTGACGATTCCCATGCGCAGCGCATCCTCCGCAGAGACAATTTCCGCGGTGTAAAGCAATTCCGACGCGAGAGCGTGACCCACAATGCGCGGAAGAAAATATGTGCCCCCGAAATCAGGATAGAGCCCGATCTGCGCGAATGATTCCGCGAACCGCGCTTGGTCCGAACCGATACGCATATCCGCAGCGAGCGCAAGATTCATGCCGCCGCCCGCAGCAGGTCCGTTGACAGCGGCGATGACCGGCTTCGGCATCGAAGCGATCGCCAGGCAAATGTCTTTGCCCGCGACGAGCAAGGGTTCCAGCTCTTTCGGTGCATTTCGCATCCGCAACTCGCGTAGCAGACCGATATCACCGCCAGCCGAGAATGCGCGGCCTGCCCCGGTGATCACGATGGCGCGCACGGCAGGGTCTTGCCCGGCGCGAAGTATCGCGTGCACCAGCGCGCGACCTAACTCCAAATTCATGGCGTTGAGCTTTTCCGGGCGGTTCATGCGCAGGGTGAGGACAGCGCCGGAGAGCTCTTCGATAAGAACGGGGCCGGCAGCAGCCGGCTTGGCAGCTTCACTCATTTCATCGCACCCAGGTCAGGAGTCTTTCAAACTCTTCAGCAGCGCGGCGAGTTTCCTGAAGTAGCGCATTTTCACGCCGCGATCAGTTCCGGCATTCTGTCCGCTGGTGGAAGGAAGCACGAACACGTGCGCGCCATAGAGCTTTTCCTTCTGCAAACCGAGCTTGCAGGGACGGCCGGCAAATTTTTCGTACACCGTCTTGCCGTTGAAAGCGATCACCCGCGGGTGCATTTCTTCAAGCTTCTGCGCGAGAAGGACGCGGCCTTCTGCAAATTCATGCCGCTCAATTTCTTCGATGCCACGGGTGGGGCGTTTCACAAGGTCCGTCATGCCGATGCCGAACTCGAGGATACGCCGATCGTCTTCGTAGCTGAGCGCTTCGGGAATCACGCCCGATTCGTACATCATCGGCCAAAACTGATTGGAGCGGCCGGCATAGTAGTGCCCTACGCGCGCCGAGCGGTCGCCCGGATTGGCTCCTACAAGAATCATCTTCATCCCCTTGCGGAGATAATCGGGCAGACTGCGCATTAATATCCCTTACAGCATTCCATGCGACGTGCGCTGATGGCCACGGTTATTCGCGTCGCTCTCGGATCTCAGACCTAAAGCGCCCCTACTTGCCTTTGAATTCCGGCTGACGTTTTTCGACGTAAGCTTTTAGCCCTTCTTTGGCATCTTCGCTGGTGAACAACAATTGCTGCAGCTCGCGTTCGATCGCGAGCGCTTCGCCGAAACCGACTTCCGATCCGCTGACGACGGCGCGCTTGATTCGTCCCACGGCGCCCGGTGCCTTGTTGGGCGGGCAAAACTGCTTGGCGTAAGCCTTCACAGCCTCCCAAAAAGTTTGGCCCTCATGGATATGATGAATCAATCCCATTTCAAGCGCTTCTTCAAATCCAAATGTGCGGCCGGTGACCATCAGCTCGAGAGCGCGGGGTCGTCCGATAAGACGCGACAGGCGCTGCGTGCCACCCGTTCCTGGCAGCACACCGAGATTCACTTCCGGCAACCCAATCTTTCCGCCATCCTTCTTCGCGATGCGTATATCACAAGCGAGCGCGATTTCAAGTCCACCCCCGACAGTGTGGCCATTGAGCGCGGCGATGACCAGCTTGGGAGTCTGCTCCAGCCGGCAAAGGGTCTCGTTGGCATGCAGGCAGAAATAATATTTGAATGTGGGGTCAGCCTTCGTGAGCATTGAAATGCTCGCCCCGGCGCAGAAAAATTTGTCGCCCTTGCCCCGCAGAACGATCACATGGGCAGCGTCATCCATGCGCGCGCGAAGAATTGCGGAATCGAGCTGCTGCATCATCTCGTAGCTGTAAGTGTTGGCCGGAGGATCGTCCAGCTCGATGATGGCAACGCCTGCTTCCACGCCATAGTGAATCAATGTTTTCTGCTCCACTGAGATCGTCGCCCCCATCTTCCGCTCCATTGGTTCGTGCAGACTTTTCGGGCCCGTCTCGATGCGCGCCCGACCGAACTGCGCCCCTGCAGCCACCACGTGCGTGCACACGTCAACCCACTTCATCATACAGAAAACCGGGAGGATGGTCACGCGCGGGACCGGCTGCCTGGAATCTTTCTGCGACCGGGCAGCCGCTCGCGGCGTCTAATCAGAAACAATTCTTACGGCGAGTTGCAGGCTGCCATAGCTGTGCTACCCTTTCAGTACGGGAAATGTCTTTGATGAGCACTTCCAAAGCGAACCCGCTGCCGGCCCAGCCACTACCCTCTCAGGTGGTGAAGGAAGACGAGCCGATCCTGGTTGCTGCTGCCAAGGGTGGCGACATTTCCGCGTTCGAAACGCTGGTGGGCCGGTACGAGCGCAAGATTTTCCGCCTGGCGCAGAACATCACCCAGAACAAAGAAGATGCCGAAGACGTCATGCAGGAGGCCTTTCTGAAGGCCTACGAGCATCTGGGCGAATTTCAAGGCAACTCACGGTTTTACACCTGGCTGGTGCGCATCGCGGTGAATCAGGCGTTGATGAAGTTGCGGAAACGCCGTCCCAATCAGGTCTCGCTCGACGAAGAAGTGGACACCGGCGAGGAATCGATGCCGCGCGAGGTGGAAGACTGGGGCCCGTCGCCGGAGGAGCGCTACAAACAGTCGGAGCTTTCCGGCATTCTTTCCAACACTATTGCCGAACTCGAACCATCTTTTCGAATCGTTTTTCAACTTCGCGACATCGAAGAAATGTCCACTGAGGAGACGGCAGAGACACTCGGGCTTTCGATTCCGGCTGTAAAATCCAGGCTTTTAAGGGCGCGCCTGAAACTGCGCCAAAAACTTAATCGGTACTTTCGACAAGGTGAAAATTCGTGAACTGCAGAAGCATTGTGAGAGAGCTTTCCAGCTATTTGGAAGAATCGTTGGATTCGACGTTGAAGGCCTCGATTGAAAAGCACCTGGAGCATTGCGACGATTGCCGTGTGGTGGTGGACACCACGAAGAAAACCATACAGATTTACTGCAATTCCGAGCCGGCGCCGCTTCCCGAAGACACAAAATTGCGGCTGCGCGAAGCGTTGATGCAACGCCTCCGCCGCGTCCGCGCGTAAGCTTCCGATACAGGACCTGCCCTTACACGCCGCGCGCTTCCCCGAACCGCGCTTGCTTCTGCCAGAAGGGGATCTCGAGCCCCATTCCACGAGCACGGGCAATTTCATAGACGCAGCCGGCGACTACCACATCTTCGATGGCGATTCCATTTGATTTGAAAAGAGTGATTTGTGAAGCGTCCGTGCGGCCGGGAATTCTTCCGGTAACGATGTCCGCCAGTTCGTGGACTTTTCCCCACTGGGAAGCATCATCGCCAAATACCTGAATCAAGTCGCCAGCTTCTTCGCGGGACTGCTGGCGGGAATCGGCCGCGATCATATCGCAGCGGCGTACCGCTTGGGCGTCGAGCTCGCGTTTTTGCGGAAAATTGGCGCCGATGGCGTTAATGTGCGCCCCGGCTTTCAGCCAGCGACCTTCGAGAACCGGATTCGTAGCGGTAGTAGAGGTGATCAGAATGTCCGCGTTGCGGACCGCTTCTTCGGCGGTGTTCACCGGCGTCACGGTTACGCCCAGCAGCGCCGCCATTTCCTCCGCGAATTGCTCGCGCCGCTGTTCGTCGCGTCCATACGCATGGATCTTTTCGAGCTTTCGCACCAGCGTAATCGCTTCAAGCTGCGTCCGCGCCTGCAAACCGGTGCCTATGATTCCAGCGATGCGGGCATCTGGGCGAGCCATCAAGCGGGTGGCAACTCCGCTGGCAGCACCCGTGCGCATCTGGCCCAGGCGATCCGCTTCAAGCAGCGCCACAAGGTCGCCCGATTCGGCATTGAACAACGGGACAAGAAATCGCAAACCTTCGCGGGAACTGGTATAGATTTTCAGTCCTATGTAGCCGCTTGAACCATCCGCTGCAGCCATGTAGTGCAAATAGCTTTTCCCAGTCAAGTGCAGGCGCTGACGTGGATGCATCACGGCACTCCCCTCAGACAGCCGCTGAAATGAGTTTTCGACTGCTGCGAGAGCAAGCGGCATGGTCAGAATGGATTTCACATCCGCTTCGGATAAAAGTAGCGCCATGTTCTATCTCCCGCGGGAAATGTTATCGCACAGCGGAGGGTTGTTAGAAGTTAATCCTATAGCGCAGGACCCGCGACTCAGGCTCGTCGAGAACCAGCAACTCTCTACGCGGGCTCACTGCCAGCGCAGGGGCCGGGCGCGAGGCCTGGCCAAGTTCCGGGGCGAGATCCATCTCGAGCTTGGGGACGCCGTCCAAAGTCCATACATGGAGCATGCGCCCATCAGCGTCCATCGCAAAAATGTAATTCACGGTGACGGCAAACTCGCTGCTCAACCTGGAGCCGTTACTGGCCGGGCCAGGCCGAACCTCTGATATGTAGTGTCCATCCCGCGTGAATCTCAGGATGCGGTTGTTTGCCGGGTCGGAAACATACACGGAAGTGTCCGCGCCAATGGCGATCGCAGAGGGACGGCCCTTCGATTCCGGCGCGGCTTCGCGCGGCTGCCAGGACAAGGCCAGGCGGAAGCGATTGTTGAACGCGGAGACTTTTCCGGCTTCGGAGTCGAGAACGTAGATCAATCCGTCATCCGCAACACTCACTCCGAGGATATTCTCTTTTCCGGACTTCGTCTTCAAGTGCAGCTCGTGAAAGCGGTCGCGCTCCCCACTGGGAAGGCAAATAAAGACGCTCTTGCGAACAGGATCAGTGACGTAAATCGCCCCGCCCAGATCCACAGCGATGGATTGTGGGTGCTTCAGAGGATCTTCCTGGAACGAGAGCAGCGGCTTCCCCGTCGGCCCGAATTTGTGCACAAATCTACTGCCGGCATCCGCGATGTATATGTTGCCGATCTTGTCGGTGGCGATGCCGGCGGCCTCCTGCAGATGACCCGGACCGTCGCCCCTTGCTCCCCATGCGCCAAGGTAATCAAGCGGAGGCCCTATGGGCTTTTCGGCTTCCGCCTTGGATTCGAATGGTCCACAGGCGGAGGCGAACGCGATGGATAACACGCAGAGAATTAGCGTGGCGACCGCAGTGGGGTTGCGCATCAAGATAAATCTATCTCAAATACAAGAAGGCGCTACACAAATCGAGACGGATGGGACGCGGTGATTAACGGTGCTTGCGAGGGGGCGGCGTGCCACTCTGCTTGACCCGGCGCACAATTGTCTGATGCATGCGATAGATGCGCTCCTCAGGCGCGCCCGCGCCGATATCTTGAAATGCAAATTGGGTGTCGCCCGCGGGTGGAGGCGAATGAGTGAGAGAGATCGGCAATCTGCCGCACACTTTGCTGTCAACAAAGGCAGTTTCATAACGCTGGCGCTGAATGCCCCAGGTGTAAACGCGCAACATGGTGAAATCGCACGGCTGTCCTTCGGAGCCATGAGCGCCGAGCACGAGGAATTGTGCCTTCGCATTTCCCGCCGCGTCCTTCACGCGGTTCAGCTCAAACCATCCGACGATGCGCATATTCGCCGAGCTGGCATAGTCCCGAAGAGGAGAAGGGACATCGAGCGAGACAAAGCGGCCGAGAATCCAGCCGGAAACTTCCTGCTCATCGCCCGAGTGCGCACGGACAAGCCACCAATCCTCCTTCTTCGCTTGCGCGGGCTCTGTGGCGCCTTCGTCCGACTCGGCTGACTTGGCCGTCGAGGCCGCAGCAGCCACCTCTACTGGCCGCCGCTCAAACAATTCAACGGGAACCGCCTTATTCAATTGGCGAATCCTTGGTGTCTCGCGGCCCGAAGAGACCCGGAGATTGGTTAAGACCCTGGTGTGACCGCGCGCCATTGAGTGCATCGCCGCCGTCTTCGTGTCGAGGTCACGCGCCTTCTGCCACAAATCCGCAGTAAGCAAGTCGCGCTCACTGACCCAGCCGCTCTGACCGGTCGTGGTGCGCACTTTCACCTGGTCTTGAAAGCGTTCGAGGACTTCTAGTCGATCGCCGAAATTCACGGTGACGATGGCCGAACGCACTTGAGCTGTGGTGCTCATCAAAGTGACTTGGCGATTTCCCGCGTAGGCGATTTCGAGTGGAGCAACGGCACGGTGAAGGTGCACATAGGCGGCGAAGCAAACCACTACGAGGACTGCAGAACCGAGAAGAATTTTTCGCATCAGGGACGGTCCCCGAACGTGATTCCGACAGCGCGTCCGGCACTGACGTAGTCACTCGCTGGGTCCACGAGCTTGCAGGAACCGATCGCATCCGCGAGTGGGACCGATTCGATTTTTCCGGCGCGCAGGCACACCATTCGGCCATATTCGCCGCGCGCCAGGCGGATGGCGGCGTTCAATCCGGGGCAGTCGCCGCCGCCATTGCAAACACCGATGGTGTGAACTTTGCTGGCCATCGCTTGCAGAGCTCCCGAGGCAACCAAGGATTTTACACCAACAATCACGTGCGCTCTCGAAAGGCTTCGAGCCGAAGTTTCCATCGAGTAGCGATCCGGCGCTGATCTGCGTTTCTGCTACAATGCCGGACGATTTGAGTTCGAGGGTATGTCTTGCTGCCGGGAGAAATCGGAATGCGGGGACTTGAACAATTGAAGCCGCTGGCACTACTGCTGTTGCGGCTGACGCTGGGAATTATTTTTATTTTTCACGGCTATCCGAAATTATTCACTCACACGCGGGAGACCATGCAGATGTTCGAGCACATAGGTTTCCCCGGATATTTTGTCTACATCGCCGGCACGATCGAATTCTTCGGTGGAATCGTGCTGATTATTGGTCTGTTCACGCGCGTTGCTGGTTTGCTGCTGGCAGGGGAAATGGCAATTGCCGTCTGGCGAGTGCACTTGCCGCAGGGGCCGATCACCCTGGTGAAGAATTATGAGTTTCCGCTCCTGCTCGGGGCTGCCGCATTCACGCTGGCGTGTGCCGGCGCGGGATTGATATCCCTCGATCACGCAATATTCGGTGGAGGACACAAGGCTCCACGGAAAATGAGAGAGAAGGACTGAGGGCCCCGCATTCTACTTCTATGGGCCGCTGCGCAAAACGCCAAGTCAAACAGGCTGGGCCATGTTGGGAGCCCCCGTCGAAGACGGCTGAGATGCGGCCGGAAGGGGCGGCGGTGCGAGCGGCACAATCAGCCAGGCCACAAGGTAAGCGATGATTGCCGGGAAGGGGGGCAGGATGGCCGCGACGATCCATATGAGGCGGACGATGGTCGAGTCCACGCCAAAATATTCCGCCAGGCCTCCGCAAACACCGGCAATCTTGGAATCAACAGCGGATCGCAGCAGGCGCTTCTGGTAGGTAGCGCATCCCGCGGGCGTGACGTTTTGCCGCGTCCCGCAGAAATAGCAAAAATTCGAATAATCGGTGATATCTCTATGGCAATTCGGACAGTTCATGATTTCCTCCCTGGCACGAAATTCTCCCTGCCTCGCGCGCACACCATATGAATACGAATCAAAGTCCTAAGAAGTTCCCTTCGCAGATCCAAAGCTAATAAGCCGCGAGGTCGCGGACGGCGAGGATGATGTCTTGCGTCTGCGGCAGGATCACGTCCTCCAGCAGCGGCTGATAGGCGCAAAACGTGTCGGTGGCGGCGACGCGACGAATCGGTGCATCGAGCTCGTCGAAAAGTTCGTCGGCGATGCGCGCCGCAATTTCCGCGCCGTAGCCCCAAGAGCGCGTGTCTTCATAGGCGACGAGGACCCGATTTGTTTTGTGCACGGTTGTAGCGATGGCCTCCCAGTCGTAGGGGCTTAGAGTCCGTAAATCGAGGATCTCAACAGAGACGCCATCTCGCGCCAATTCTGCCGCCGCGACCTCGGCGCGATGGACGACCGCGCCGTAGGTAATGATGCTGACGTCTGTGCCTTCCCGCATCACGCGCGCCTTGCCGAATGGGATGGTGAAATCTGCGCCGGGATATTCCGAGCGATTGTAAGGCTGGCGGTAGAGATGCTTGTGCTCGAGGAAGAGCACCGGATCGTCCGTGCGAATCGCTGTACGCAGAAGGCCGCAGACGTCGAGCGCGGTCGAAGGCATGACCACGCGCAGACCCGGCACGTGAGTGAAACTGACTTCACCGCACTGGCTGTGATAAATGGCACCGCCCGTAAGATAGCCGCCGATGGGGACGCGAATAATTGCCGGAGATTTGAACTTTCCCGCGGAACGCCAACGCATCACCGCGAGCTCGTCGCGGATCTGCATCATGGCTGGCCAGATGTAATCGAAGAATTGAATCTCGGCGACAGGCTTCAATCCGCGCGTAGCCATGCCGATGGCTCGGCCGACAATGTTGGCTTCAGCGAGCGGCGAATTGAAAACGCGGGCGCTTCCGTAGCGGCGCTGCAAGCCGGAAGTGGCCTTGAAAACGCCACCCTTCCCTTTCACAGTCGAGAGAATTTCTTCGCGGCTGCAATCAGCAACGTCTTCGCCGAAGATGACGACGCGTTCGTCACGCGCCATTTCATCCATGAGCGTGGCAGACACCATCTCCACCATGGTCTTCGGCTCACCTTCAAGTCTGTGCACAACTTCAAATTGCTTGCCGGATGGATCCACGTCAGGTGAATAAACCCAATGGTAGACGGATTCTTTGGAGGGCAATTCAGCTTTTAGTGCGCGGTCAGTGGCATCGACAATTTCGCGTTCGGCTTCCGCTTCCAGTTCTTCGAGCTCTCGCTCATCGAGGATGCCCTCGCGGACTAGGAACAAGCCGAATTTCGGAATCGGATCGCGGCGCGCTTCGGATTCGCGCTCTTCCTCGCAGCGGTAGAGCTTTTCGTCGTCCGAGAGCGAATGAGAATACGGGCGCGTGACGTGCGCATGGACGAGCGCGGGGCCTTTGCGCGCGCGGCAGTGCGCGGCGGCGCGGCTCAGAGCGGCGTAGCTTTCGAGCGGCTCCGTGCCGTCGCACTGTTCGAGATGCAGATGCGGATAATTTGCCACCAGCTTTGAAATGCTGCCGCCGGCAGTTTGCACTTCGACCGGCACGGAAATGGCGTAGCCGTTGTCCTCAATGAGATAGAGGACCGGTAGGCGCTTGTTGCTTGCGGTATTGAGCGACTCTGCGAATTCACCTTCGCTAGTTGCGCCTTCGCCGGAAGAAACGTAAACAATTTCATCTCGGTGAAACGACACGGCATTGCCAAGCGGGGCTTTGCGAGCCTGCTCGAAAGCTTTCGGAAACTGTTGGTAATAAGACGAAGCTTCGGCGGCGCCAACGGCCTGGAGAAACTGCGTGCCCGTGGGGGAGGAACGGGAAACAATATTCAATTTCTGGTGGCCCCAATGTGACGGCATCTGGCGGCCGCCGGAGGCCGGATCGTCTTTCGCACCGACTCCCTGGAGCAGCATTTCATAGGGCGTGACGCCGAGCATGAGGGCCAGAGCGCGGTCGCGATAGTAAGGATAGAACCAGTCGTAGGAGGATTTCAAGATCAGTCCTGCGGCAGCGAGAACGGCTTCATGGCCAGCACCGCTGATCTGGAAATAGATTTTGTTCTGGCGCTTGAGCTGGATTTCGCGGTCGTCAATTTTCCGCGAGAGAAACATGATGCGGTAGATGCGAATCATCTCCTCGCGGTCGAGGCCGGCATACTTTGCGGCGTCGAACCGGCCTGTCCTAACTTTCGTCTGCGAGGGCATCAGTTTCGCTCCGCCGGAGAGAATTTCACGGGGCTTGATGAGTACAGACCATTATAGCGAAACCCGGTAAGAGCGTGCTCGCCATTTTCTACGGGCATACTGACTAGCGAGAGATTGCGTTGACTCATCTCAATCGAGGGACTCGAAGTGCTCGGCGGTTTTCTTAAAGGCAGGATCGTTGTGGCGGATGGTTTCCGCTCCCGCGGATTTGAACGGTTCTTCGGAGGGGATGCGGTCGAGCCAGCGTTGATGGGACAGTTTTTCGTGGTCGGAGAAATCGAGGCGGATTAGAAGACGCACGTTGCCGCCCAGTTCGGATTTACCTTCTTTTGATGCATTTTTCTTCCCGACAGGGGCCTTCCCCTCTCCGACCGAGGATTTCGCGGCACCATCCTTGGCAGCGTCCACGCCGCTGGAGCCTTGGCGCTCGAATTTCAGGAGCATTTTATTGCCGAGCCGGAAGCCTTGCTTCCAGCTTTCCAGTCTGTGGCGTGCTTGTTGGACTGCCTCTTCGTCCGTGCCAAAATCAAAAATCAGATAGGAATGGGCCATAAAGATTGTATAGCGGGCAGCGAGGGGATGTGTCAAGGGCGGAGCAGGAAAAACTTGCAACCAAATATGAACACAGATAAACACTAAGGGGACAAAGAAATCGCCCACAGGGTGGCAACAACAACTACCGGGGAAGCGCGGGAACCGGCGAGAAAGGTGGGGAGGTAGGAAGGGGGAAAGCGCGAAAGAAGAACGGCTGGCGTGATAGAATGCGCGGGAGAATTTAGAGGCGATGGAGTTCGCCTGAACCGTCCGGAAACGGACTGATGACTCCTGGCCGCCGCCCGGCGCCAGGAGTTTTTTTTCGGGACCCGGCGAAACGGAAGAAATGGAGACGATGTGCGCATCGCTTTGCTGATTGTGTTTGGCGCAGTCGGGACGCTCGCGCGTTATGGCTTGCAGGGTCTGGTGCAGCATCGCACGAACTCGGATTTTCCCAGTGGGACCCTGGTGGTCAATCTGGCGGGATGTTTTCTGCTGGGCGGGATCGCGCAGTACGGATTGACGCACCTTTCCATTCCTCCCGAATGGCGCATAGGGATGACCGTAGGATTTTTCGGCGCCTTCACCACGTTTTCCACTTTCAGTTGGGAAGCGGTTCACCTGCTCGAGGATGGCGAGTGGGCGCGCGCGTTGACGTATGTGCTGACCAGCGTAATCGGCGGCTTACTGGCTGTGGTCCTGGGGATGCGGATCGCGGAGAGAATCTAAGCAATCCTTTGGAACTACTGATTAACACAGAAAAACGGTGATAACAAAACGAGCGTACGATTCATTTTGGTCGACGCCCCGGGGCAGAACGCGCACTCAGGAGCTGTAAGATGGAGCACGAACGATTTGAGGGCGAGCGCACGTTAATGCGCATCCATATCGGTGAATCGGACCGTTGGCGCGGCCAGCCGCTGTACCAGGCGATTGTTGAATTGCTGCGGCGTGAAAAATTCAGTGGCGCGACGGTGCTGCGCGGCGTCGGCGGCTATGGCTCCTCGAGCGTGTATCATACGGAGAAGATTCTGCGGCTGTCGCAGGACCTGCCGATTGTGGTGGAGGTGATCGAGGCGAATGAACGGATCGAAGCGATCCTGCCGCAACTCGACCAGATGATTGGGGGTGGCCTGGTCACTCTCGAAAAGGTGCGCGTTATTCTGTACCGGCCCAATAAGTAGAACCCCTCCAGGAACATCTCCGAAGACATCTCGATTTCCGTTATTGCGCGAGACCGTACCGTGTGCTAGCCTGAGCGAACAAAAAGCGAAGGAGGAACGGTGGCGTCAGTTTGGCAGGGGCTGGCTGGGGGGTTGGCGGTGCGGGCCGCCACGACGATTGAGAAGGTCCAGGAAGCGCTGCGAGCGCTCGACACCCGCGACAGGACCGATGAGGTCCTAACGGCCGTCAAGCATATTCCAGCGCGTGAGGCGCAATGTCGGCCAATCCCAGGATGGGTGCGGCCGCAGCTTCTAGCAGCTTATCGCGCAAAGGGGATCGAACAACTCTTCTCACATCAGGCCGTTGCCGTGGGACTCGCCCGCGGCGGCAAAGACTTTGTAGTGGTGACGCCGACTGCCTCGGGTAAGACGCTCTGCTATAACCTCCCGATATTGAACGCCATCCTCGAGAACACAAATACGCGCGCGCTGTACCTGTTCCCTACCAAGGCGCTGGCGCAGGACCAGCTCGCGGAGTTGCACGACCTGGGGCAGCGGCTGGACGACGGCTTCGGCGTGTTCACATACGATGGTGACACCCCAGGCGACGCCCGCAAGGCTGTGCGGGAGCGCGGGCACATCATACTCACCAATCCAGACATGCTGCACACGGGTATTCTGCCGCACCACACGAAATGGATGCGCTTGTTCGAAAATTTACGCTACATCGTCCTGGATGAGCTGCACACCTATCGAGGAGTCTTCGGCAGCCACCTGACGAACGTGCTGCGGCGGCTCGACCGCATCGCTCGGTTCTATGGGTCGCGGCCACAATTCATCTGCTGCTCGGCGACGATTGCGAATCCGGGAGAACTGGCGGCGCAACTCATCGAGCGCAAGGTGGAAGTGGTGGAGGAGAATGGCGCGCCGACAGCGGAGAAATTGTTCGTGTTCTACAACCCCCCGATGGTGAACCGCAATCTTGGAATCCGCCGCAGCTATTTGAATGAAACCACGCGCGTGGCAAAAGAGCTGTTGGCGCGGAAGCTGCAGACGATTGTGTTTGCCAATAGCCGGCTGCATACCGAAATCCTGCTCACTTATTTGCAACAAGCGAATCCCCCGGAGCCGGGACGCCCGGAGCCGGTGCGCGGATACCGCGGAGGATATTTGCCGGGAGAGCGCCGGGAAATCGAGCGCGGATTGCGCGAAGGGCGCGTGCGCGGAGTAGTGGCAACGAACGCGCTCGAACTCGGGATAGATATCGGGTCGCTCGATGCTTGCGTGATGGGCGGCTACGCAGGCTCGATTGCGTCCACATGGCAACGCGCCGGGCGCGCTGGGCGGCGGAGCGGAACGTCTTGCGCGGTGCTGGTCGCGTCATCTGCGCCGCTGGATCAATTCATAGTGCAGCATCCGGAGTATTTTTTCGGGCGTTCGCCGGAGCATGCTTACGTCCAGCCGGACAATCTGGAAATCTTGGTGAACCATGTGAAATGCGCGGCGTTTGAGCTGCCGGTTGCCCCGGACGAGCGCTTCGGCCAAGTGGATTTGCCTGGATTGTGCGAACGGCTGGCCGAGGCGGGGTTCTTGCATCGCAGCGCTGGAAATTGGCATTGGGTGCAGGAGGCATACCCGGCGGATACGGTGAGCCTGCGCTCGGTGACCAGCGACAATTTTGTGATCATTGACACCCGTGGCGGGGATGATGGCTCACCGGAAGTAATCGGCGAAGTGGATTTTTCATCGGCGCTCACAACTGTGCACCCGAAAGCGATTTACCTTCATCAGGGTCAGCAATATCAGGTGGAGCGACTGGATTTCGATGCGCGCAAGGCTTACGTGAAGCTTGTCAATGTGGATTACTACACTGACGCGATCCGCTACACGCAGGTGCGCGTGCTTGAAATTGCCGAGCACCAGGGTATCGCAGGCCCGGCGGAGCGCGCTCATGGCGACGTCCTGGTGCGTTCGCAGGTGGTGGGCTTCAAGAAGATCAAGTTTTTCACCAACGAAAATGTCGGCGCGGGGAAGCTCGAGCTCCCGGAAAACGAAATGCATACGACAGCGTTTTGGATCACTCTCGAGCGGCGGCTGCTGGAAGCGCTGCCGTTCGCACTGTCGGACCGGCAGAGTGGAATTTTCGGCATGCTGTATGGGCTGGAGTCCATGGCTACGCTGCTGCTGATGTGCGACCGGCGAGATCTGGGAACTGCGATTGGTGAGCGGCCTGCGAGCCCGGGAATCGAAACCGAGTGGCATGATTTCAAGACGGCGATAGGCGACCCTGCGCAGATGAAAGAATTCTTTGAGCCGAATTTGTATCTCTACGACGCATATCCGGGTGGGATCGGATTCAGCGAGCCGCTGTACCACGCCCACGATCTGCTCTTGCGCCGGACGCGCGAGTTGATCGAAGAGTGCCCCTGCGAGAGGGGCTGTCCTTCGTGCGTGGGGCCAGCGGGTGAGAAAAGCGAGCGGACGAAAGATGCAGCGCTGGCGCTCTTGGCGCGTCTGTGCGAGTGAGGGCGAAAAATGATCGCGAGAATGTGGCATGGGATGACGCTTCGAACTAAAGCTGACGCTTACACCGATTTCCTGAATGCGACGGCTATCCCCGATTACCGCAGCACACCGGGGAACCTGGGGGTTCAGATTCTTCGCAGGAATGAAGGCGACAGGACTCACTTCGTTACGCTCACATTCTGGGAGTCGCTTGAAACAATAAGGGGCTTCGCAGGTGATCCTGTGGATCGAGCGAAATACTATCCACAGGACCGCGAGTTCTTGCTCGAATTCGAACCCGACGTTCAGCACTGGAACGTGGTGGGGAGCGCCAAGCCTTGAACCCCGAAGCAAAAGACCGCTTTGCACGAGTGGCAGCGCTCAAGCCCTCACGGAAGCGCGCGGCCATGGCAGAGTCGCGCGGCATTGCACCCGATTTTCCGGAGGGCGCGGCGCGCTTGGCCGAGATACTGGGAGCAGCGACGCAGCGAACTCGTTACGGCGAACATCTGGCGTTGCGGCGGTGGTTCTCGGACCCACCCGGCAGTGAGCCCAGCGCATGCGCACCGGAAGGCGAGTTGGATGCGGGCGCACTGCGATTGTTGGCCCCGGATGCGCCTGTAGAAGTGAGCGACCCACAACGGTGGCTGTTCCTCGACACGGAGACAACCGGACTCGCCGGAGGCACCGGGACATATGC
>Ga0210384_10000286_pt1 | contig 79393 bp, 52 predicted proteins | sample IncBWH2MmetaG_FD_160574 | JGI IMG/M metagenome (GOLD analysis project Ga0210384, IMG submission 160574) | Forest soil microbial communities from Barre Woods Harvard Forest LTER site, Petersham, Massachusetts, United States - Inc-BW-H-2-M | ecosystem: Environmental > Terrestrial > Soil >... | reverse complement strand
CTGCTCCACCTGTTTGAGCAACTCGCCGTCCTCTTCGAGGAGCGTGAGTGTTTTGGAGAGATACGCGAGCTGGAAATATGTGCCCTTGATCTCAGCGAAGATGGCGCGGCGGACAGACTCGATCTGTTGCTGTGAGACATCCGCGTCGCGTTTCGCAATCTCACCTTTCAAGCGCAGCTTGCCCGGATACGGAATGTCCTGCGACACACCGAGACCAAGATACGCAAAGTCGCTGTTGGTGTACCCGGCGAAAGGGCGAGGGCTGCCGACGCTGACATGTTGCAAGTTGAACTGAGGATCTGGGAGTGTCGAGACCTGTGTCGGCACTTGCTTTGCTGCTTCCCAGCCATGTCGCGCCGCGTCGATTTGGGGATTGTTCTTTTCCGCTTCCGCTAGCAACTCGGACAGCGGAGTTGCAATTCCCGGGTGCGAGGATGCCAGCTCTTGGGCAAAGGTAGTTCCAGTGAACGCAGCAAAAAGCAAAAGCGCAGAAATACTTCGACTCAGAGCTGCGCGGGACAAACGCGCAGCGAAATTCGTTCTCGCTATCGAAAACATCTTTTTCTCCTGAACGTGCACAACGAAACCGTGGATTGTTGGCGAGTCACCGGTGAGGGTTCAGCCGAAACAAATCGACGGGTTAAAGGAACAGCAGAGACACAACAAGAGACAGGACGGTGCGTTGCTGCACCGTGGAGAAGCGGATCAGATCAGGAGGGAAGAATGAAGCGTGTACAGCTCCGGCGGAGAATGCTGCGGAGCCTCGAAGTCCAAGCGAGAAACTTCAGCGTAAGGCGTCGCCTGGGGCGAAGCAAGAAAATCAGTCAGAACCATCACCGGCGCATGGAGCGTCACATGAGCGACTGGCAACACGCTAGGTGATTGAGACGAAACCATCCCCTTGCAGCAATCGTGACTTTGATTGGATGGATCGCAGGGCATGGAGCCGCAGCACTTCATGCTCTGCGGGTCTTGCGTCGCCGCGGACATGCAGTCCGCAAATTGCAGGCCCAACAAGGCGACCATCGCCACGAAGATGAGTAGATTCTTGCTCATTGCCCTATTTCGACTCTAGGGCGATTAGACGCCTGAGTCAATGATAACGATACACGTTAATCAGTTTATTGGAGGCACCTCTCGCATTCGCCTCACCTTCGCTGAGGGGAAAACTGGGGGGACTTCATGCATGCGGAGACACATTTCGGTACAGTGTGCCACTACCAAATATTTTTCTAACTCTTTTATTTTCAAAAACAAGATTGAAAAGGAAGGACTTCCAAGAGATAGAACGCCTGCCTTGGGCGCAGGAGGCCTCCGGTTCAAATCCGGACGCCCCGACCAATCGTTTCAATAACTTGCGAATAGGCATGATATCGCTTTCATTGCAATGTAGTGGAAATTGTAGGTATCGCGAATAGCTTTTCCCAGAGAGTCCTAAAAACTATCGTGGGGAGGAGTCCGCAAGGCGGAGGCGGGCCGGCGACTCGAAGGTAGAACCTACGGAATCTCTAGATCGAGGGCGTAGACTTCCTGGGAACCGGTATCGTTCATGAGGAGGACCTCGCCCTCGGGTGTGAGGCCGAACCAGGTGGACCAAGGATTTACCACCCGCCGAAAGTCCTTCAAACTGGCGATTTGCTCCACTTTACGGTCGGCGAGGCGTACTCGATACACTCCTTGCTCCGCGCTGAACCCATTATCGAAGTAGATTGACTTACTGTCCGCAGACCAGTTGAGGGCACCGACCGTGGTGTTGACAAGCTCGGACCATTTCTGGGCGGAGAAGTCGAACAGCAGCAACTTGTCTCCAGTCAAAGTGGTGGAAGCCAGGTATTGGCCGTCAGGCGAGCGAAGGGTGTCGATAAGGTTATCCGACCCGGGAATGGTGGTGGTGGTCATGGTGTTCAGGTCCACCGAACGAACCGTGGAAGCGCCCGGATTGATGCTGTCGGTGAATAAGATGGAGCTGCCGTCGGGCGACCAACTCACTCCGCCGACGTTGAATTTTCCGACTTTAAGCTCACGAAGCATCCCTCCTTCGGCTGGTACTAGATAGAGCCGCCCAGCGGTTCCAGGATCGGAGCCAGAAATAGCAATCTCACGACCGCTGGGGGACCATTGAGCGAATCCGACCCAAAGCGGTGGTGACGTGAGCTGTAGCTTTTCGCTTCCGTCGATCCGGGAACGCCAGAGATTGCCTTCCGGATACGAGACGTAGCAAACCCACTGTCCATCTCGTGAAAAACTGACACTTCGCACGGAAATTCCGCCCAAGTAGGGCAGGAACTGACGCGACTTTACGTCATACCGAACCAGCTCCGAGCGCCGTTGTTCGCCAATGACATAGATTTTCTTACCGTCGAGACTCGGCTGGGGCGCATAGAAATTCAGTGGGCCAGCGGTCAATTGAACCGGCTCGCGGCTTACCTTATGAAAGAGGCTTCCCTTTTCACGGACGGCCCAGATATCCGCCCGCCCCCAGTTGTGCAGGGTTTGAAACACAAAATACCTGCCGTCGGGTGTCCAGTTGCCACTGGTAACATCGTCATCCTCATGCCAGTGCTCCAGGAGCTGCCGGTATCCTGCGCCATCCGCGGAGACTTCCGCGAGACAATTTCTGTCGGGTAGGGTGAGCGTGAAGCGAAGGACTTGGAGGTCCGGCGACCAGCGCAGCCAGTAGGCAGAAGAGTTCGGATTCGCGAGACTTAAGAACGGACGCGCACCGGCGGAACTTACTTGGGAAAGCTCAGAAGCATGGGCGACCAACAGATCCCCATTGGCCATCCAAGTGGCATCCTGTCCCGGCACGTCGGAAAGGCGGCGAGGTGCGCCGCCGACAGTCGGAAGCGCATAGAGGGGCTGATCGATCTCTGAACCGGTGAAGCTCCCCAGCACGAGTTCGGTTCTGTCAGGAGACAGATTATCCAAGGCCGTGTTTGGAAACGGCGTGGCGATGGGAACGGTATCTCCGCCTAATGCGGATACCTGAGCGACGACGAAATGGCCGCGAACAGTCTCTTGGATGTATAGCCTGGCGCCGTCGGTAAGCACAGTCGGTGTGGTCTGGCCGAAGGAATTTTTCTGCCAGCCATCATGGGTAAGTTGCGTAAAGCCGGTGACTCTGGGTGGAGGAAGAACTGGGCGAAACAACCAGGCAAGAGTACCTAGGGCCACGAGTGCGGCAACCGCGAGCGGTGCGGGTTTTCGCAAGTATGGCCGCGGGATCCCTGCTGCAGGCGCTGCCACAGCGGTCTGAACGGCCATGTTCACCGCGGTGGCGCGCCCGGAATCGAGCTGCCGGCGAAGGCGCTTGAGGTCCACACTCAGATCAGAAGCGCGCTGGTAACGAAGCTCGCGGTCCCTTTCCAAAGCTTTATGAATGATCAGTCCCAATTCGGCGGGGAGCCCGATGTTGAGCTGGACGACCTGAACAGGGTCGTTGTGCAAAATTTCGTCGAAAACAGCACCCGAAGTGTCGCCGCGAAACGGAAGCAAACCGGTAGCCATTTCGTACAGCACAACCCCGAAGGAAAACAGGTCCGTGCGGGCGTCCAAAGTCTTGCCCAGCACCTGCTCGGGAGACATGTAGGAAACGGTACCCAAGGTGCTTCCCGGGCTGGTCAATTGCTCGGAATCACCGGCTATCGTGGCCAAAGTGACCGTCGCACCTGTTCCGCCGCCCGTGACTTTGGCGCCGGCGACCTTAGCTAAACCGAAGTCCAAGACCTTGGCGTGACCGCGCTTGGTAACGAAGATGTTTGCGGGCTTAATGTCGCGATGAACGATGCCTTCGGCATGAGCGGCGTCCAAAGCATCGGCGACTTCAGTCGCAATGTGCAGCAATTGCGCCAACTCGACCGGCCGACCCCCGATCCTGTGCTTCAGGGTCATACCATCCAGAAATTCCATGACGATGAAGGGCTGACTGTCTTGCTGCCCGATTTCATAGATCGTGCAGATATTGGGATGGTTCAGTGCAGATGCAGCTTCGGCTTCTCGCTGGAAGCGGGCCAAGGCCTGCGAGTCCTTGGCGACTTCATCCGGCAGAAACTTCAAGGCGACAAATCGGTGCAGGGCTATGTCCTCTGCCTTAAAGACCACACCCATCCCGCCGCCACCCAGCTTTTCGAGAATGCGGTAGTGCGAGACAGTCTGCCCGAGAAGTGATTGGGAGTCCGCCATTTTGGCGCTCATCTTAGGTCGCGGTCAGAGGCAAGTCAACGAACTGAACTCAGGTGGATTGGGCTAGAAAAGGGATTCAACAGGACCAGGCGCCCAGTGTTTGATTAGCGCAAAACCGGACAAGTGGAATCCGTGACCCAAGGCACATGCCCGGTTATCTGACTAATCCGAAGTTGAGAAATAGTTGTGATGTAAACACGCGAAGTGCAGAACAGTTGGCCGACGATGGGAGTACTTAGTTGTTCAGGTCGTGGCCCACTCTGACAGCAGTTTCGGCGGCTGAACCAGCGTCTGCATCACCACGCAATACTGTTCAGTTTTTTCGCGCAACGCGCTCAGTTGTTCCGGCGTAGCCTGCGGAGCTTCAATGTCGAAGCGCAGCCGGATCTGCTCAAAACCGACAGGTACTTCCTTCGCGATTCCCAGGGTGCCGCGCAAGTCGAGATCGCCTTCCACAGTTACTTCAATGCGTTTCGTCGGGACTCCCATCGCGGTGGCCACCATCTGGCAGGTTATTTGCGCGCAGGCTGACAATGCACCAAGGAGCAGATCGCCGGAGCATGCGGCGGTTCCGGCTCCACCGACGCCGGCGTGTGCCTGCGCTTCATAGACGGTCCGGCCGACGGCCACTGAGCAAGCTATCGGCGTCTCCGTTTGGCCACCTTTGGCCTTCAATGTGATTCGCGAAGCCGATGGATCGTTGCGATATTGGTCTTTTAGCGGCTTCTGAACCGACCTCAGATCTGGATCCATCGTGACCTCCCGATTGTGCTTGAAGTCGTGTAAGATTACGCAGCTTGGCGCACGCTTCGTTTGAGGGACCAGGTGACTGCGGGCACGCTGAGTTCGAGCAACGGAGGTTACCATATGCCAAAGTTTGTAATCGAGAGAGAAATCCCTGGCGCCGGAAACCTCACGGATGCCGAGCTCCGGGAAATCTCGCGCAAGTCTTTAGCCGTGCTCAAGGGGATGGGACCGGAGATTCAGTGGCTCCAGAGCTACGTCACGGGCGACAAGGTCTACTGCGTCTATCTGGCCGCTGACGAAGCTGCCATTCGCGAACACGCCCGCCGCGGCGGCTTCCCTGCCAATCGCATTTCCGCCGTGCGTCGGATGATTGATCCCTCCACCGCGGAATGACAGGCCATAACTTCTCTTCAACTCAGTGACTCGGCTTCAGCACCTCCGAAACCGCTATTTCCAGGGGCATAACCCAACCCTCCAGCCATGCCGCACGCGCTGCGGGCGTAGACAATTTCTTTCGCGCCGGCTCCAGGCACTGGTCGAGTTTGGCCTGTTCCTTCACAGTCAACGGTCCCCCAATGGATTGCCGCAGTGCAGCGGCCACTCCGGCAAGCCGAAGCGCGCGTTCCGAATCCGCGCGAGCAGCAGCCAGTGCGGCGAAGGATTCCAGTCCTCGCGCGATTCCGCGCTTGTGTCCTAGCTCCTGAAACAGGCTGAGACTTTCTCGGTACAACTCTCCTGAAGCTGCATAGTCGCCTTGTTCTAGCGTTAGGTTGCCTAGATCGGCGAGCGATCCTGCAATACCCCAGCGGTCGTTCACCTCGCGGAATGCGCCAATGCCACACTCATACAGCATGCGGGCCGCAGGCAAATCGCCCTGTTCGCGCAGTAGGTCCGCTTGGTGGTTGAACGCCCACGCAACTCCTGTGCGGTCTTCTAGTTCCCCAAAGATCGCCTGGCACTCCTCGTACAACGCGTGCGCCTCCTCGTAACTTCCCTGCGACTTTCTAACTGCTGCGAGGTTGCTCAATCCTCGCGCCACCGCTAACCGGTCGCCGAGCTCTTTCCACAGCCCCAGGCTCTCCTCGAACAGGGCATTCGCCACGTCCAGCCTGCCCATGTCTCGGCCGACTACCGCCAACGCATTCAACGAAACCGCGACACTCTGCCGGTCCCCCTGCCGACGTGCGATCTCTAGGTTTTCCCGGAACAGCCGTTCGGACGCATCATAGGCTCCCTGGTTACACGCCAGAACACCGGCTGCAAACAGTGCTCTCATCCGCGCGGTTTCCTGCGCCCTCGTCGACGGCAGCTGCAACACCGCTTCCAGTCGCTGCCGCCCTTCCGTAAAATATTCCCGCATTTCCCAGAAACGGAACAGCGCCGTGGCCAGCCGAACGCCCCATTCGGAATGCTTTCCATCCGTGAGCCAGTCCAGCGCTGCACGGAAGTTGTCGTGTTCTGTTTCAAAGCGGTCCATCCAGGTTTTTACTTGACTGGCCTCCTTTTCTGTTGCGGCGTCTTCGGCGAGCACCACGTAGTAGGCCGCGTGGGCCTTTCGGGTCAGGTCCTCTTCGCCGCTGGCCGCGAGTTTTTCCAGGCCGTACTCGCGGATCGTCTCCAGCATTAGGAAGCGCAGTTCGCCGTCGGTTTGCTCGACCTGCCGCACCAAGCTCTTATCCACCATGGACGACAGCCCGTCTAGCATGTCCAGGCCTAAGTCTTCTTTGGTGTCGCACACCGATTCCGCGGCCTCCAGCGTGAACCCTGTTACGAAAACCGAGAGTCGCCGGAAGAGTCTTTGTTCCGCCTCGCTCAGAAGGTCGTAGCTCCAATCGATGGTCTGACGAAGTGTCTGCTGGCGCGCCGGCAAATCTCTCGCTCCGCTCGTCAGCAACTGCAAACGACTCGCCAGCCGGCTCCTCATCGCCGCGGGTGACAGTAGCTTGATCCGCGCCGCCGCAAGCTGAATCGCCAGCGGTAATCCGTCCAACCGCGCGCAAATTTCCGTCACCGCGGATACGTTCTCCGTGGTGAGTGCGAATTCGGCTTTCACCGCCCCAGCGCACTGAACAAACAAAGCTATCGCCGGGCATTCGGCCAGAGAGGCAAGCGCAGTCGTTGCTTTGCGGTCGGGCAGAGCCAGCGGTGGTAATGCAAACTCTTTCTCGCCCTGCACTCGCAGTGCCGCGCGGCTCGTCACTAGAATCTTCAGCCCTGGCGCCAATGCAAGCAGTTCCGCCAGCGCTGGTGCTGCAGCCAGCAGGTGTTCGAAGTTGTCGATCAAAAGCAGCATCGGGCCGTTCACACTTTTCCGCATGTATTGCTTCAAGCTTTCCTGCGGGCGTTGGCCTCCGGACTCGCGCACGCCCAAAGTTTGAGCAATGATGGATGCAACCAGGTTGTGATCGGAAACGGATGCCAGCGGCACAAAGTACACTCCGAAGGAAAACGGATCGGTCAGTTCGCGCGCGACTTCGGTTGCGAAATGGGTCTTCCCGATCCCACCTGGACCGGTTATCGTTACCAGGCGAACTTCACGTCTCTGTAACAACTGCTTGACCGACTCCATTTCTCTCTCCCGGCCTATCAGGGCCGTGCTTGCCGCGGGCAGGTTGCTCGGCCGGTCTGCGGCCGGTGCTGCCTGCAAATGGATGAGGCGGTCTCGTATGGCCATCAGATCCCGCACTAGGTCGTGCGTTGAGGAATAGCGCTTTCCCGGTTCCTTGGCCAGACAACGTTCCACGACCCAGCTGAACGGTTGAGGAACCTCCGGGTTCAGTGACGCAATCGGCGCAGGCTCTTCGTTCAAGATAGCCATTAAGGTTTGCGGGAGATTCGGCCTCTCAAACGGATACTTTCCGGTGAGCATCTCGTAAAGCACCGTGCCAAACGAAAATTGATCGGACCGGAAATCCAGATCTTGGCCGCTCGCCTGTTCTGGTGACATGTATTTATACGTGCCGACAATGATGCCGGACTCGGTGGAGCCGCCCTCCACAGGGTTCACTTCCCCCAGGCCAAGTTTCGCGAGCCCAAAATCCAGAATCTTCACCACGTCCGGCGAAACGATCAGATTCTCGGGCTTCAGGTCCCTGTGAATGATTCCGGCCTCGTGCGCTTTGGCCAATCCCTCGGCAATCTGCACGGCGATCGGGATGATTCTCCGCAAATGCAGATTGCCGCCAGCCATTAAGTCGCGAAGAGTTTGACCCTCCACATACTCAAGGATTAGAAAGTCCGTGTCATCCTGATGGCCGATGTCGTGCAATGTGCAGATGTTCGGATGCGACAGTTTAGAAATGGCCCGTGCTTCCGTGTCGAACCGCCTCCGCGCATCGGGATCCTTCGAAAGTCTCTGCGGAATCAACTTTACGGCAACCGTGCGATCGAGCCGGCTGTCCCGCGCTCGATACACTTCACCCATACCACCGGCACCAAGCGGTGAAAGAATTTCGTAAGGCCCAAGTCTTGTACCCGGAGCGAGGGGCATAAATGCCGCGATTATAACCTCGCATGCCTCCTATTGAGTACCTCCGGGTCTCAGAAGTCCTGGTTAACGCGGTGCATTCCATAGGTCGATGCAACACCATCTAGGAACTAATCTGTTCAAAGGTGGTGTTTATGATCCAACGAAAACGGTGAATCTTTGGGATTCTCTTCCAGCTCATCGCCTTGGCGCTTGCCGACTATGCAGTTCTCTTTGCCGCTGCGCTCCGCGGCGACCTTGCCAATTTTCAATTCGAGCCCGATGGGCCCTGCCAGGCGGCCAGCACGGCTTTGTGCTCGCGCAAGAGACTGCTGGAAACCCGAATCCGGCCTTGACGGACGAATTGCTCGTGATTCTCCTCGAGTTCGGCGGGCAAATAGCGGTAGTTGACGGTGACGCCAAAGGAAGCCTCGACTCCATAGGGCCGCACGTTCCCAAAGGCGTTGATTCGCTCGAGGCGGGCGCCGTTGGAAAGGTGAAAGGTGGCGACGGAATCGCAGAGCTTGCCGTCCCGGCGCGCTTGCGTGAGATAGGCGAGCGCGAGGCGTTGCAGTGGCGCCGCGAGTACGTCGCGATGGGAAAGAGGGCTTTCCAGGAGATGGAATAGGGATTCCACGGGATCGCGGCGTTTTGCAGCGACGGTCAGGTCGCGGGCGTAGTCGGCCAGCAGTGCGGATAAACGAGCCGGCGTGAAGCCATGTTCATTCTGCGCGTCGCGCAACCCTCGCGAAAAGCGGGGCAGCGGCGAGAGGGTACTGAAAGTCCTGATGTTGGGGAACTCGGCGGCCAGTTCGGCCACTACCTGCTTGATCAGGAAATTGCCGAAAGGGACGCCGCGCAGGCCCTGCAGACAATTGTTGATCGAATAAAAAATCGCGGTATCGGCCTTCTCCGACGCCAGCACCGGCGCTTCAACGCTGAGCAGCGGTTCCAGGTCGCCGGCGATCCCTTTCGACAGCGCCACTTCCACGAAGATGATGGGTTCATCGACCAGTGCTGGATGGAAAAAGGCAAAACATCGCCGATCGGCTTGCAAACGCCGGCGCAAATCGGGCCAGCCGTTGATCTCATGGACTGATTCGTAACGGATTAGTTTTTCCAGGATGAGAGCCGAGGTTTGCCAGCTAATGCGCTCGAGGCGCAGAAAGCCACGGTTAAACCACGATCGGAAGAGATGCTTAAGGTCGGCGTCGAGAACGCTGAAGTCCGCGGAACCGGACGGTAGTTCGAGCAGATGTTCTCGCAGGGCGACCAGTGTTTCTGTACCGCGTGACGCGGTATTGATGCGGCGAATGAGTTCCTGGCGGGGAGGCTCGACGGCGGTGGAGAGCGCCCCAAGAGTGCGCGCGTCGGGCTGGCGCTGGTACTCCGCCGCGGCACGATGAATGGCGGCTGGGTCCGGTGAAAACTCGGTGCAGAGCATTTCGAAAAACTCAAGGCGCCGAGGCGCGTCCATCATCGCATAGGTGTTGATGATCTCTTGAGCCAGGGCGGTCTGGGAAGCTTCGCCGCGCTCGGAGAGCAAATGACGGCACAGAAAACCCATGTCCCGGCCGCGCCGGCCTCGCAGTACCTGCAATAAGTTGGTGAAGAATCCGGGCATGGTCTCTAGGAGTATAGCTGGAACTCCTCAGCGGATTGCTGCAACGATTGTCGACTTACGGATGGACCGCGGCTGCTCTTGGCTTCGTTCATATCGCTCCGTTGCAGCGCAACTCTTGAATCTTGTCCCCTGAATATCCGAGCTTCCGCAGCCATGGCTCGGTGTGTTGGGAAAGCGATGGTGCCGGGCCGGGTGCTCTTACTTCGGCATCGGACAGTCGGAATCCGCCGCCAGTCAATACTTGTGCGCCATCGCCGTGGTCAAACTTGGTGATGAACTGGCGTCCCGTCACCTGTGGGTGGGCCAGGATTTCCGGCACGCTGAGCACGCGCCCGGCCGGTACGCCGGCTTCAATCATCAATTGTTCCCATTCGGCAGCGCCGCGGGTCATCAACACCTGCTGGATTTCACGGTTTATTGCATCCCGATTGCCTTTACGAACGTCGCGGTCGGCAAAGCGCCGGTCTGTTTTCAGATCGGGACGCCCCAGGAGGTCGCAAAGCTTTTCGTACTGATAGCTTTCGTTGGCGGCGATGTTCAGCAGTCCATCGGCGGTGCGAAAAGTGCCGGACGGGGCGGCGGTGAAGTTTTCGTTGCCGATCGGCTTGGGCACCGTGCCTGCGTTCAAGTAATTCGAAACCACCCACCCCATGGTCGCCAGCGTGGATTCCAGCATGGAAACATCGATCATGCGGCCACAGCCGTTGGCGCCAGCATCCACAAGGGCAGCGCAAATCGCGAATGCCGCGGTCATGCCTCCCACGGTATCGCAGACCGGGTACCCAACGCGCAAGGGGGCGCTGCGTTCGTCGCCGGTGACGCTCATTACTCCGGACATGCCTTGGATGACCTGGTCGTAGGCGGGACGCGAAGCTAACGGACCATCTTGGCCAAAACCGGAAACAGCACAATAGACGATGCGCGGATTGATTTTCGTGAGTACCTCATAGGCGAGCCCCAGGCGTTTCATCACGCCGGGACGGAAATTCTCAATCACCACGTGGGCCTGAGCAGTGAGTTGCTTGAAGATTTGCTTGGCCTCGTCGTGCTTTAGATTGAGGGTGACCGACTGCTTGCCGGCGTTGACTGCGACGAACGACGCTCCCATCAGGCGTGCAGCCGCGGTGGGATCCGCGCCGAGCCGGCGCGCTAGATCACCGGTGTTGGGCTGTTCGATCTTGATGACCTCCGCGCCCATCAGCACCAGCTGATAACTGCAGAACGGACCGGCGAGCACGTTGGTCACGTCCAGGACACGAATTCCGTCGAGAGGCAAGGTCATCCGCGCGTCTTTCGTATCACTCATAGCGGCGTTTAAGGCAATGCGCGCTCGCCGCTGAATGCAGGGCTCAGCCCTGGCGACGGTTCGCTCGCCAGGACGCAAATTCCTCAGACCGCTATTCCGCTGAAACCGCCTTCGCACCGCATGCTCCGGCGCGATGAGCTCGAAGCAGGTGGCCTTGATAAGGCCGCGAAGAGAACTGCGTCGCAAACTCTGCGGCGTCCAGCAATTTCTCGATATCGATTCCCGTTTCGTATCCCAGCCCGTCCAGGAAGGCCACGAGATCTTCGGTAGCGAGGTTGCCGCTGGCTCCGGGACAGTAAGGACAACCGCCCAGACCGGCCGTGGTGGAATCGAACTCGCGAACCCCAGCTTGCAGACCGGCGAGCGTGTTGGCCAAGCCGCGGCCATAGGTGTCATGGAAATGGAGCGCGATCTCGCTGGACGAAATTCTCAGTTCTTCTCTAATTTGTGTGACGGCATCCGTGACTTGATCCGGGAACCCCATGCCGTCGGTGTCGCAGAGAGCGATTCGCCAAGGGCCTTGTTCGCGCGCCGCTCTAACAGCGTTCACCAAGGCGCGAGTGGATATTTTACCTTCGAAAGGACAATGAAAACTAGTCGAGAAGCCCACCCGGATCTCGACGCAATCGCGTTCCGCTTCGCAGCTGACTTGTTTCAGTAGATCAAAAGACTCGGCCATAGTGCGGTTCAGATTTCGGTGGTTAAAGCGTTCGCTCGCAGCGATCACGAATTCCACGTAGCGGATGCCGGCCGCTACGGCTCGCTGGTAACCCTTGAGGTTCGGCACCAGCGCGGAAAAACGCACTCCTGCAAACTTGCTGACTCCGGCGATCACCGCCTCTGCATCCGCCATCTGAGGAACCCAGCGCGGATGCACGAAACTGGTCGCCTGGATATCACGAACACCCGCGCGAACCAGCTTTTCTATCAGCGCGAGCTTGTCCGGAGTCGAGACGAGCGTGGATTCGTTTTGCAGGCCGTCACGCGGAGTCACATCCAGAATATTGACCTTCTCACCCATTGCAGATCCCATTTCCTAAAAAGTTGCAGGTCTTTCGCCTAGACCGGGCAACGTTCGCCTTACTTCTCCTCAATAGCGCGTCCCGCATTCACAAAGGAAAACAGCAATCCGGAAAAAACGGTGATCAGCGCCGCCAAGTCAAGAGAATGGCTCCAATTGTAATGGACGGCTACATACGCCGTCACCGTCGAGGACAACGCCCCGCCGATGCTTCCCAGTGTGTTCATCAGCGCAGACAGCGACGCCGAGTAACCCGGCGCCAAGTCGATGCACGCGGCCCAGAAGTTCGCCGCCGCAAACATATTGAAGCCCGCGGCCAGAGCGATCATCGGCAGCGCCACCACGGTGACCGTGAGATGACTCCCCAAAAAGAGTAGCGCCGCGGAAACGCCCATTCCCAGCCACACCGCGGTCAGACGCCCACGGCGACGCCCCGCAGTTCGCCCCACGCGATCCGAGAACCAGCCCCCCACCGGCGCGAGCAAGGCCATAGCCAGAAATGGCGCGGAAGTCCATACCGCCGCCTGCATGATGTGCAGCCCGCGAACTTTCACCGCATAGAAGTAAAACCAGTTGTAGTACACGTAAAACGCATAGCCCTGGCAGCCATAACCCAAAATCAAGCCCCAAACAGACAGGCTGCCCAGCATTTTGAGCCACGGAACCTGTTGCGCCGCAGCGTCATGACGCCGCGCCACATCTCCCTTGCGAGAACCTGGATGGATCACTTCCAATTCGGCGGCGTTCACCCCGCGATGCTCTTCCGGCCAATCGGTCGCATAAGACTGCCAAAGGATCACCGCGAGAAACGCCAAGCCCGAGCACAAGTAGAAAGCGACGCGCCAGCCCCAGTGCACCATCGTCCACGCGATAAAGATGGGAGTCAGCGTGCCGCCCAGGCCGAGGCCACAGACTTGCAGCCCGCTGGCAAATCCGCGTTCCCGCAACGCCGTCCAGGATGCGATGACCCGGGTCACGTTCGAGGAAACGGCAGCCTCGCCCACCCCAGTCAAAAACCGAATAACTTGAAAAGCCAAAAGCACGCTGATTCCGCCGGCAATGGCCAGCTTGGGAGCAAACCCCAGAACTCCCGCACCCACGGCAAAGCACAAAATGGAAGCAGTGAGTGTGCGGCGCGGCCCGAGGCGATCGCAGACATAGCCCCATGGAATCTGAAAGAGTCCGTATCCCCAAAGGAAGGAGCTGAACACCCGCCCCATGGTGATGGTGTCAAAGGAGAACTCCTCCTCGATATATTTCCCGGCGATACTCAGGTTCAGGCGGTTCAGCGCGGTCACCGCCATAATAAACATGATGATTACGAGGATGCGCCAACGAACATTGGTGGCTTTGACGGCTACTGCTGCGGACGGAGTAACTGCCTGTGTGAAGTCGCTCGTACGATTCAAAGGTTACCCCGCCTGGTCGAAAACTCCTGCAGGCCTCTTGTCAGTATGAGCGAAACAGCGGGCCCGAGGATCAACAAAGGAACGTCTCCCGCGGAATGCCGCCTGTGGCTTCCCGGGATCGGTGCGTCAGCACATGAGCCCCGAGCAAACCAGGCAGTGGAAAATGGTGCGGGACGCCGGAGCCACGGACCCCGGCGTCCCGCACCAAAGGAAGCCTCTACCAGATGACCTTCACGCCTAGTTGAATCTGGCGCGACGTGGTAGTCGTAGAGTCAATGACGCCGCCGGTTCCCCCTTGCACGCTGTTATAGGCACCTCCGGGCACCAACGCCCCGAATCCGCCGAAACTAAGATTGTCAACGGGCGCCTGGAAATTAGCGTGGTTGAGAATGTTGAAGAATTCGAACCGCAATTGCACCGCGAAGGTCTCCGAGACCTTCGGAACATGGGTGTTCTTAATGACCGAGAAGTCCACGTTCACAAGGTTCGGACCCACCAACTGGTTGCGCCCCGCATTTCCCAAAATATTGGGGCAGAGCACTTGCGATCCGTCAGGAGAGAATCTGTTTGTTATGCCCGCAACGGTGGAGCACTGGGCGGCGAAGGAAGCCGGCGCACTGGGATAAACAAAGCAATTCGTATTGATATACGCCATGCCTTGGTTTTTGTAATTTTGGTTGTACGGATCGCATCCGGATATCCGGCTCGGCAAGTCGATTGGGTCGCTGCTATTCTGCCCAAGCGGGTCACCAGGCTGCACCAGCGTAAAGGGTACGCCTGTGCTCGCGGTGATGATACCTCCCACTTGCCATCCGCCCGCAACCCACGCCAGAGCCGAATCGCCCTTTGGACCGGGGATGCTATACAGATAGTTGACCGAGAGGTTCTGCTGAATGTCGAAGTCACAGGGACCATGCCGATTTAACTTGGTGAAGAACATCAAGGATGTCAGAGAGTTCTGGAACGGATCTCCGAGCTGCGCGCCCGAACCGTCGTCTAAGCACTTGCCCCAAGTGTAGGCCACTTGCGTTTGCAGCCCGTGAATGTCCCGCCCTTGGAGCTGTGCCTGCAGGCCGTTGTACCGGGATGTGCCGTCGAAGAAGATGGGCCGGATGAACCCAGCGTTCGGATCGGCAATGATGCCCGAGTGGTTCGCCGGCCACAGGAGGCCAGCGGACGACATCGTCGGAATCACCATGTTGCTGTCATCTGTGGTGAACGGTTCATGTATCGTATGTGAACCTACATATCCGATCTGTGCCGTAATTTTCGATGTTAGCGCATGCTGGATATTCAGATTCCAGTTCATCGAATAGCTGCGCTTTGGATTGGGGTCAACCCACCGCGCTCCCGCACCCGCCGAACTAAACGGGATGAGGCTGAGCACTCCGGTCGGGAATGCTCCCTGTGGAAGATTCGCCGCACCCACCTGCAAAGAGAAGGGCAGGGTCAGGGAATCGCCGATGGTATAAACGTAAGGCAGCGGAAGCACATCAAAGAAGCCAAATCCGGCGCGAATCGCCGTCTTGCCATCCTTGAAAGGGTCGTACGACAAACCGATTCGTGGATCGAAGTTATGAAGTGTGGGGTTCTTCTGCCACATGCTGTTGACAGGCACCGTGCAACCTTGGATGGTCGTCTGAGCGATGGGCAGTGGGCAGGTCCCCGTCGCGGTGGCATAGAACGAGTTTAAGAGCCCGAACTGATTATGGGCTTCGGTAGGATTCGTCAACATCTCGTAGCGGACGCCGTAGTTTATCGTCAAGTTAGAGCGCACGCGGTAGTCATCTTGGAAGTACCCGCCAAAAAGAGTATCCCGGCTTCCTACTTCTCTTCGGAAGTTCGGGGACAGCAGCAGAACGTTCAAGGGCTGGTCGGTCAGGAAGTTCGACAAGTTGCTGAAGTTGAAGTTGCCGTTTTGTCGGACCTTGGAAAGCACGTCGTATTGCATACGCTCGACGACGAATCCGAACTTGAACGAGTGCGTGCCTCGAGTGAAGAATACGTCGTCGTACCCCTGGAACGAATTGTAGTGGTGACCAAAGAAAGAGGGGTTGCCCAAGCCGCCGGCCGCGGTGATGCCAGTGACCCCGATGAGAGGCGCGTCCAACCCTGGGAGAAGTCCCAGGGTGGTATCTCCCGCTGCTTTATTAATTGCGGTCCCCGGCGTATTGACCAATCCCACGACCCGGTTGAAGCCCAGCCTCGCCACGTTTGCTAGCGCGGGACTGAAGATATGACTCTCGGTGGCGCCGAACATCTGCCGTCGCGTGAATATCTGGCTGGTGAAGTTGTTCAGGCTGTCGGGAATCGACTGCGGAGAATTATCAAAGAAGTAGCTTCCATTTAGACTGTCCTTGTCAGAGAACTTGTGATCCACTTTTGTAGTGACGTAGTTCTCGGTAATGGTCTTGAGTGCGCCTGTCTTGAATATCCCCGTATCGGCGGTCGGCCCGGCTCCGGCGTTCGGCAACGGCCACAATGCCAGATAGGGCACCACTCTCGGATCCACGGTCACGTTTCCCGCGGCCAGCGCTCCGCTTCGCGCGGCCTGAGTAGGAACGATGTCGCTGAAACTGAGGCTCTGGCTTTCACGGACGCCCTCGTAGTCGGCAAAGAAGAAGGTCTTCCCCTTGATGATCGGCCCCCCGCCGGAACCTCCGAACTGCTTGCGGAGAAAGGGAGGAATCTTCGCGGGATCGAAGAAATTTCTGGCGTCCCAGGCCCTATCGCGATCGAAGAAATAGCCCGATCCATGAAACTGGTTTGTACCCGACTTCGTAATGGCGTTGATGACTGCGCCGGACGTACGTCCATACTCGGCTGTGTAGTTGGTGGTGACCACGTTGAATTCTTGGATGGCGTCGACACCCAGATTCGCGCCCAGCGTGCTGCCCGGCGCTCCGTTTGAGTAGTCATTGATGTTTATGCCGTCGATCCGGTAGGTGTTCTCATTGGGACGATGGCCACTGTCGGCCAGCGCGTCTCCGAACCCTCGGTTACCCCGGTTTGCCGTGCTGCCCGTCGATGCTTGAGCCCGAATGCTCAGGACGCCCGGCTGCAGGGTGGCCAGCTGCGTCCAGTCGCGGCCATTTAGCGGCAGCTCCACGACGGTCTGCTGCTCTACAGTGGCGCTCAGGGTCGACGAAGATGTTTCCACGTTGGGTGGCGTAGCATCCACTTCCACTTGCTGCGACAGTTCGCCGACCTTCATGGCGAAGTTGAGCGACTGTTCGGCTCCAACCGTTAGCGTCAGGCCCTTCTGCACCAAAGTCGAGAACCCTTTGGCGGTGACCGTTACTTCATAGCTGCCCGGCAAAAGATTGGGCGCTGAATAAAGACCGTCCGAATTGGCGGAGACTTCTCGAGTCTCGCCGGTCCCCAGGTTTTTGATCACGAGCTTGGCGCTCGGAACCGCGGCCCCCAAAGAATCCGTCACCACTCCTGATAGGTTCGCCCCCGCCAACTGCGCATGCGCGGGAATCACGAAAATGCAGGCCAGCAAGAAAATCGCTGCGACGCCAAGCACTGAATTCAGTTTCTTCCGACTCTCTGAGATCATAGTCTCCCCCTCCACTAAACGGACAACCCGAGCCGTGCAAGTTCAGCCTTCGTCCCGGGAACTTCGTTCTTCGGAACGTTCTCTGCACCGCGAGAAAAAACACCGGCCCTTAAAATGGGAAGTAAGGTCCCCGGAAACGCCCTCTGTCACCCCGACTTTCCCTTGACTTTGGAGCAACTCGGCGAAGCATTGCAATGCTCCATGCATAACATCCAAAACATTTCTAGGTCACTTGGAAAATAGCAGATTCATAAGGAGTTACTGGCGCCTGTAACACGGCTTTGACCTCCGTTTCATCGAGGGATATACTCGCCCCGATAATCGACCAGTCCCAATGGACCCCGCTACCCACTCCGCGAAAGTCATTCGCTTCGGCGTTTTTGAGATCGACCTGCGGGCGGCGGAACTCCGGAAGCAAGGGCGAAAAATCAAGCTTCAAGAGCAACCCTTCCAGATCCTCGTCTTACTTCTCGATTATCGGGGCGGCGTCGTCGGCAGGGACGAACTCAGGCATCGGCTATGGCCGGCAGACACCTTTGTCGACTTTGACCACAGTCTAAACACAGCGGTAATGCGGCTTCGCGAAGCCCTGGGCGATTCCCCAGAAAATCCGCGGTTCATCGAGACCATCCCCAAGCGCGGATACCGTTTCATTGCTCCCTTCGAGGAGGTCGTGGTCCCGGCGGCGGAAACTCGCGGTCGCGATCCCATCGAAGCACCGGGCGTGGAAGGCACGCCCGTGGCGCTTTCCAAGGGTCCAAATGATTCCATTCCTGCCCCTCAGATCGCCTCGCCGCAAAAGAGATCGACTAACACTCGGCGGATCATAAAGTTAACGGTGGTCGTGGCGGCCAGTGCCGCGCTCATTCTGGGCCTAACCGGCTACTACATTCATGAGGTCAACGCCAGCAGGCCCAAGTCTCGCCCGATCACTTCTCTGGTCGTGCTGCCGCTCGAAAACGTCTCCGGAGACAAGGATCAAGACTATTTCGCCGATGGCATGACCGACGAATTAATCTCTCATCTGGCCAAAATTAGCTCCCTCCGCGTCATTTCACGCACCACCGCCATGGCCTATCGCGACAGCCGCAAACCCCTCTCGGAAATCGCTCGCGAGCTCAACGTGGACGGCGTCGTCGAAGGCACCATCCTGCGCTCGGGTAATCGCGTCCGCATCACCGCGGAGTTGATTCAGGTCTCTACCGATCACCATCTGTGGGCGGAATCCTACGAGAGCCCGGTCGGAGACATTCTCACCTTGCAAGGCCAGGTCACCGGCGCCATCGTCAACGAAATCAGCGTCAAACTGACTCCCGAGGACCAGAAGCGCTTGACCAGTACCCCGCGTCCGGTCAGTCCGGAAGCCTACGAAGACTATCTCAAGGGCCGGTACTACTGGAATAAACGGTCCGACGAAGGGCTATCGCGAGCCGTCGGGTACTTCGAAGCCGCCACGCAGAAAGATCCCACTTACGCGCTCGGCTATGCTGGCATCGCGGATTGCTACAGCCTCATTGGCTCTACCATTGTCGGCACCATGCCGTCAGCGGAAGCCGGTCCGAAGGCCAAAGCAGCGGCCTTGAAGGCGCTGGAAATTGACAGTTCTCTCGGAGAAGCAGAGACCTCTCTGGCCAGCGTTCGATTCAACCACGATTGGGATTGGTCGGCCGCCGCCAGTGGGTTTCAGCGCGCCATCAAGTTGAATCCGAGTTACGCCACTGCTTACCAGCGATACTCTCTCTATCTCATGGCGATGGGCCGCCCTAAAGAGAGCGTTGAACAAATCAACCTCGCGCGTCAGCTGGACCCACTTTCTCTCAGCATCAGTTTCAGCTTCGGGTGGCGGCTGTACATGGCCCATCAGTACGATCAGGCGGCCGAGCAGTTACGCAACACCCTGGAGATGGACCCCAACTTCGCGCTCGCTCATCTCGTCCTGGGTAAAACATTCGAGCAAAAGGGCGATTATCAGCAGGCGATCGACCAGCTCCAAAAGGCCACGTCCGTTTCCCCTAATGTTCCCCTTATGCTCGCGGGGCTCGGCTACGCGCTGGCCGTTGCCAAAAGGACCTCCGAGGCGCGAGCTATTCTCAACCAGTTGCTCGAAGAATCGAAGAAACAATACGTCGCGCCCTTCTACGTCGGCCTCGTCTACACGGGACTCGGCGAAAAGGAGAAGGCGATGGATTGGCTCGAAAAAGCCTATGACGATCGTTCCAATGGGCTGGTCTTCCTCAAAGTCGACCCCGAAGTGGATACGCTACGCTCCAACCCCCGGTTCAAGGAGTTACAGCGCAAAATGCACTTTCCCGACTAAGATTCTTCCTAGGTTCGACTAGTAACTCCCGTGCTCACCAGAAGTTAGCGTAGGGACCTTACTCCCATGCATTTTTCCCGATTGACAGGAAGTAACTCTCGTGCTATAGTATCGTCAAGTACAAATATGGAGTGCGGCGCTTAGGCGCCGCTTTTGACCAATTAGGCCCACCTCCATAACGGGCCGGCGCGCAGAAACGTCGACCTCAAGTCCCTTAACCACCCGGAAACACCCTGCTGCTTCAAAAGTGTGACCCGTTGGCGATTTGCTAAACACGATCCATCCATAAACTCCTTTAGAATCAACACTTATAAAAAAGGAAGGGGCAACCCTGGGTTTCCAAATACACGTTTCCTCTTCAACGGCAAGGAAAGACCCGGTCGGTCTTTCCCTGGAACTCGATCAGTTTCCTGGGGCTAAGCACAATGTGGGCGCTGGGCTTTAGCCCGGCGAGTCTCTCTCAGGCCCAAGCGTTCGCCAGAACCCCAAGCTCGTCGACTCGAGGCCCAAACTCATTCTCCCGCGAGGAAACGCAAATCTCGATACTCGTGCCTACTGCACCGCAAACACCATCACCTCCGCCGAAGTCTTGCCATGCGGGGGCACGGCCACGAAATACCGATTCAACTCCGGCACCAGCTTCCCGGTCTTCCCGAGCGGTCCCGTCGCGATTTTCCCGATCCCCTGGTAATGGTCCGCATCCGTCTGCGTGAAAACATTCACGAACCCTTCGCCGCAGGCCACATAAATTCTTTTGCTCGCCGGGTCATACACGATGTCATCGACGCCCGTTGCAATCGGAAGCGTCTGCAAAACCTTTCCGGTATCGGAATCCATGACCATTAAGTTTCCGTCTCGACACGCGATGAACAGGCGGTGATGCGTCTCGTCCAAGGCCACGCTGACGTTAACCTTGCCGGTCACCGGCCACCGCGCTACCACCGCGCGCTTCTCTCTGTCGATCACCGCCACTTCGTTCTTCTCCGTGGCGTTCAGAAAAATCCGGGGTCCCCCGTTTTCCAGCTTCATGGCCTCCACGCGGTTGGACTCCACTTTGATGTCGCCAATGTGCTCGCCCGTATCGGTGTTCACGATGCTCACCAGACAATAGTCCAGCCCGGCATCTTTGCCCCCGTTGTCGATATACAGGTAATGCGTCTTGGCGTCGTAGCCGATCGAATCGGCATCCACCAGGAGCTTGGTCTCTTTAATCAGCTTGTAGTCGGCTCCCGTAAAAATCTTGAGCGATCCCACAGTCCCATCGGTCACGAAAACTTCATCAATATCCGGGCGATAGAGCACCCCGTGCGCCATGCCGATGCCACCGATGCTGTGAACCAGTTTCCCAGTTTGAAAATCATAGACTTCCACGGTTTTGTTATCTTCCGGAGTAACGAACAAGCGGTGCCGCTTCAGATCGATTTCAAAGTGATCGAAATGGTTGGCCACGTTCATCATGCGGGTGCTCTGCACTTCCTTTGCCAGTTGATCGGCGGATACTTCCGGCTGGTTCGCAACAATATTCGTCAGATGAATCGTCTGAACGAGTCTCAGCGGCGGGTTTTCCACCGGGCTGGTGGTCGGCCTTCCGCTAACCACCGATGCGCCAACCGACGCCCCGCTCACGCCGTTGACCGCCACCATGACCAGCCCGATCGACCCGAGCAGTGCCAGGATCAAGGCGGCCGGACGCAGCCGCGCCAATCCACAAATCCCAAACCTCTTCCCCATCGCTTCCCCCTTAGGTCGGTGTTCGTCTCAGAACCACACTGAATCTACATCGGCCGGGTGCCCAACCACAACGTCGTGGCCAAACTCCGAGCAGTCACCCCGCGCGCGCCAAATAAAATGGAGCGCCCGAACGGCGGCATTCAGGGATTTGCGGGTTTAGGCGAGGCGTCGATGGGTGGATGTCCTGGAGGGAGTTTTTGTTGTGGGGGAGCTGCGCCACCGTGAAAATTGTCGAGTGCGCGGAAAATGTCGGAGCCCGAGCCGCCGCCCATGGGGCCGCCCGCTGCGGGAGCCTGCGACTTGTCGAGCGCCGGATGAGAGAAATTGCTGCCGGCTGGAGTGGATTCCACCACCGACCAGGCGCCATCGCGCTTGGCCAGCGCGTAGGTGAGTTGCATGGTGCCGGGCCCGCTCTTGACGTGAAATTCGACCTGAGCTTGCGCGTGGTCGCCGTCGAAGTTGACCTGCTTCACTTCGGTGTCGAAGGAGTTCAGGCTCAGATTTCCATTGTGGGCCAGATGCGCCTGAATGGCGGTGCGGATGGCATCGTTGGGACTCGCATCCGCCGATGCCACTGAAGGCGCGCCTGCAACGGAGTTCCCGCGCTGCTGGCACCCAATAACGACAGCGGAAATAAACAGGACAATAGCAATTTTCGATCTCATCGTGACCTCATGCCCTTCCTTGCCGCGTTCCCGGCCGTATGGATTGGCAAACTGACGCCGGGCACTCCCTCCTGGCGCGAAGCGGGATTAAACCGCAACGAGCTGTTTCCTTGCCTGCGCGGCTTGCCTGGCCTCGTTCCCGGCCTCCAAAGTCAGGTCGCATGCTCCCAGTCCGACGCCAATTTTTTGGAGAAAAGCGTTCGGGGGCGTGCCGCCGGCGAAGATCCACACAAAATCATTGGGAATCTCCTGCGATTTGCCGTTCACGTCGAGGAGCACACTCTTGTCCTTGAACTCGACCGGAGCGGAGTTGAACAGTACCGCCAGCTTCCCTTTGCGAAGACATTCGTCCATGCGTTGCGCGTTACGCTCTTTGATGCGGCTGAAACGATCTTGCCGGTAGGAAAGCGTGACCTTGTTTCCGGTTTGCTCCGCGAGACCCATGGCGGCCTCGACAGCGCTATCGCCGCCTCCAACAACCAGGATTCGTTTGTTGATGTAGTGATCGGCTTCGATCAAGCGGTACATGACCTTCGGGAGTTCTTCGCCCTTGACTCCGAGTTTGCGCGGGGTTCCGGCACGGCCAAGCGCTAGGACGACCGCCTGCGAGCGGTACTGGCCTTTGGAGGTCACAATGGTGAAGATATTGTCGTCGCCCTTCCGGATGTCCTCTACTTTCTCGCCGGAACGGACTTTGAAGTCGGCGCGCTGCAGAAGCTCGCCCCAAAAAGAGAGTAACTCTTCCTTGGATAGCTCCATTTTCTTGAATTTTCCGTGCATGGGAAATTGCACGGGGCTGGTCATCACCAGTTTTTGGCGCGGATACTTCGATACCGTGCCGCCGACGGTGTCCTGCTCGACGGTGACGTAGTTAAGCTTGTTCTCAATAGCTCGCAGCGAAGCGCTAATTCCCGCGGGCCCGGCACCGATGACCAAGACATCATGAACGTCTGGGCTTTTAGCACCGCGCGTGGCGACCCTGCGAGCGATGGTGTCGACGCAGTCGCGCCCCTGATTGACAGCGTTCTTGATCAAAGCCAAACCACCGAGTTCGCCGACGATGAACAAGTTCGGGATGGTGGTCTCGTATTCGGAAGTCAGCGCCGGCATGTCGCCGCCCATGCTGGCGTTGGCCATGACCATGGTGATGGCGCCGACAGGGCAGGCCTCGGCGCAGAGACTGTGACCGACGCACTTGTACCCGTTCACGATGGCAGCCTTGCCTCCGATCATGGCCAGCACATCGCCTTCCGGACAAACGTGGGTGCAGATGGCGCAACCGATGCAGTAGGTCGTGTCGATATGCGGATGCTGCGCCCGGGGCCCGTGGGAATACAGTTTCCCTTTTTCCGCAGCTTCGAGGGCCCGTGATTCTCTTTTCTTGAGCCGCCGCTGATAGAGCAGCATCGGGACGACAATAACCACAGCGCAGAAAGCATAGAGCGCGATATTCAGAGCGGTTTCCGACATCCCTAAGCTCTCCCATTCATTGCAGAACCAGATGCATTACGCATTCGAGCGCCCACAGCTAGTAGTAACCGAGCATCAACATCAAGATCACGTGAATGGAAGCCAGCAACGCGAAAGAGTAACTGAACGGGCGATGGATGACGTGCCAAAGTTGGAACATCTTATGCGATTTCGAGAGAAACAGGATTTTCTTGGACACCAGCGTTTGCTCACGAGCCAACCGAATGGCGCGTTCCAGCGACAAGTTTTGACTGCGGCGGAATCCGGCAATCGCGAAAATGCTTCGGCTGTGCGACCACAGCATTTTCTGCCGCAAACGCCAGACTCGGAATGGGAAAACGACGTCGAAGAGCAGCATTTTCATCAACGCCCCAAGCAGCGACATCCGCTCCGCCTGCTGCAGATCCGGCAAGCGCACCAGAGAAGCGATGTCTCTCGGCGTCAGAATCCCCAGGGTTTGCAATTGGGCGGCGAGCGCAACGCTCTGTTCCTGCGCTTCCTTGAGGGAAAGTTCCGCGAAATTCAAGCTGCGGGGGATCTGCGCGTAGATATAGCGCCCGACCACGCCGCTCAAGGAGACGACGATCATGATCCAGTAGGCGACGCCGGCGATCCCTGAAAATTTGAATGCCGAGTGAAATGTGACCACCACCGGCGCCGCCAGGCCGAGAAGCACGTGGAAGTCGAGCCAGTGGCGCGAACTGCCTTGCCGGCCGAGCCAGGCCCAACGCTTGCGAAGCGGGTATAGATAGATCAGCAGGAACATGAAGAAGCCGATCATACCGAGATGTAGACCGACGGTGCCGCTAGGCTTCAGGTAGGGGTGCTTCGGCGAGAGCGCTCGGTGGGCTGCGGAGAGCCAGTAGTAATCGAGTCCATAGACGAGCATGCCGGCGAGCAGCAGACCGGTAGTAAGGTAGGCCACGCGGAGATAAAGACGGTGCATCCGCTCGCCGTCGGGCGCCGCGGCTGCCACTCGTGGAACTGTGATGTTTAGGCTCATTGTTTTGCCACCTGCTCCTTGGTGTCGACAGCGAATCTCCGGTATTGGGAAAATTGATGGGTGTTGCGCCAATGTTGGTGGCGGGTCTCGACCTCGACCGTGGCCTGGGCGGGTAGCCAGAACGCCTCCGGGGAGTCGTGGAAAGTAACGGGAGAAAAGCGCACCTCGGAACGCAAAGTGCGGAGTCCGACGTCTTGCATGCCCGAATCCACATTGGCGGTCAACTTGACGATGGTGCCGCTGGTTGGCTCGATCCAGGCCGTGCCGGAAAGTTCTAAAGGATATTCGCGGCCGCGGACAGCGAGAGCAGCGGGGGAGCGCATGCCAGGGACATGCTGGAAATGAATCTTGATTGTCGGACGTCCGCTGAGAGTTTCTTCCCCTTCCCGGGTAAATTGGAAGCCAGCGACATAGTAAGGATGAAAGACCAGAAAGAGGGTCGAGAATCCATTGCTGATGAGGAGAGGCGGGCGGGTTTTCTTTTGTTGCTTGGCATCTTCCGGAGCGATTCTGGATTCAACCAGGCTGAGTTCGCCGTCGGACGTGGAAAGGATGATTAGGTAGTCGAAGGTCGATTCTTCTTTTTCGATCACTTTGCCGCTATCGGCGATTTTCTCTTGCAGGACGCGTTCGGTGCAATTCGTTTCAGAAATCAAGTCCAGGAAAGCGGATACCTGCTTGCCCGTTCGCGCGAGCACGGCGTCCAGTTGGTCATCCGCTGCACCGCGCTCGGGAAACACTACGGCCAGAACCGCGACGACGCTGAGGAAACAAACGGATCTAACAAGTTTTGCCAGGTCTGGTCTTTTCTTCATTTGCGCTTCCATTTGTTGTCAAACCGGTAGCCGAGTGTAATGTTCCATTGGTTGTAATTCTGCATTTGGCCGCGGTACATGGTGAAGCCGCCCTGCAGGAAGAACAGGGCACCGAGCGAGGTGTCCACATTGGTGGTCAAGAATTTGGCGCTCTGATTTCCTGCCAGGGATGACGTGAAGACCTGATCTCCAGCGAGCAACTCCACGTGCAAGTCTTCGCCTAAACTACGAGACAGCGAAAAAGCGCGGTAGGTTCCCGATCCGAAGGAGCTTGTGAAACGAGAATAGTGCGCGTCGGCATGGAGATCGACTTTGGGAATTTTGAGGAAGGAAATGCCGTACATTTGGTTGAGAGAGGTCTTGGCATCGCCGGTGCGGCTGCTGCGGCCGAGATCGGTGTAGAGCATGATATTTTTTACGACTTCGACGCGCACGCCGCCGCTGAATCCCTGAAAAAGATACTTGTCCAGCAGGCCGGTGCTGACAAGCTGCGGATCGAAGGTCGGAATATCCCGGAAATACGTGTGGTTGGCGCTGAATTCGATCCGCGAAAAAGGCTGCACCCTTACAGTCAGAAAACTCCGGCTGATTCCAGCGCCCGGAGCGGGCGTGGCCGGATTTGCACTGGGCTGGTCGGCTTGCAGCGCATGGAAAACCGAAAAGATGCTCTTGTAGGAAACGGAATTCTCGAAAAAAGCGAAAGGCCGATTGTTTTGGTAGCTCGATTGAGTGGTTCCAGTTGCGGTCGTTGTGGAGTAAGGAACCGTTTCGAAACTCTTGCCGAAGCCGGCGGTGCTGGAGTAGTGGATGCCGTCATAGTTGCCGCCTTCCTCATTCAGGAAGCCGCCCCCGATGTGGCGGTTGGGGCTGTAATTCCAAGAAGTGGGATCGGGCGTCGAGCCGCCAAAAACTCCGGTCGTAACACCGTGTCCCACCCGCGCCGCAAAATATCCGCCGTCGAGCGTATCGAGGCTGGAGGCCCACGGTAGATACAGGCGTCCGGCTCCCAAGACCCAGCGCGAGTCGGGATTTTCATAGGTGAGCGCCAAATGATAGGTGCGATTGAGCAGATCTTGCAGGGTCTGCTGCGAGGCGGCAGATGTGGAGCTCAATCTTCCGCGCCAGTAGCCTCGCAAATTCCAGTAGGTGCCTCCTATTCGGGTGAAATCCGCACGAACTACCGCTCCGATACTGGAAGAACTGGCTTGGGAAGCGTCCGTACTTTTAGTGCCGCTGTAGTCGATTCCAAAACGCCCACTCGCGCGGTTTACGGATGGAAGAGGGGGTCGCGGCACAAAGGCGCGCGCTTCTTCATCCAATGCGTCGCCGCCCTCGCTGAAACTGATCACTGCGGGATACTTGCGGGTTGCGCCCAAAGCGTGCTGTTGCACCAGGGCTTGCACGGCGTCCGAGGAGAGATAGGCGAGATCGCCTGGAACGACATCACGCTTGGGAATGTGAATTTCGGTTACCGCCGATGTTTCGGCAAGGCCGACCACCACAAGTTCGGCAACAATGTCATCTGGGTTGGAGCTTCCATCCGCGCCGACGGTGGTTGTTTTATTTTTTACGATTAGCTTCATGCCTTGCGTCAGGCCAGAAGTGCGGCCGCCGTCCAGGTATGCGGTGTCCTGATCGACATACTTGACTTGAAATTCGGTACGCATGCCGGGGTTGGCGACGGCGACCGCCGCAGCCATGTCCGGCGCAGAGATCGACGAGGCGCCGGGCGTAACCCCAGATTCTGCCGCGACCGGGGCGGCTGCTTCGGAGGTGGCGCCGGGAGTCTCAGCCGCCGCAGGGGAAACTTCGGATGGCGGACTCACAGAGGATGGTGTGCTGACTTCAGCGGCGAGAGCCGGAGGCGAAGGCACACTTGACGGCGCTACCCCCGCAGCCGTCGCCGCGTGTTCTGGCGCGGCTGGAGAAGTTGCATTGGGGGCAGTGCTGATGGCTTCGGCGGCCGTGGGGGAAACTGCCGATGGTGGACCCACAACGGATGGCGCGCCGGTGCTTGCGGAGACAGCCTGCGCGGAGGGCAGCCCTAATTGTGCTTTGTCCGCGGGCGTGGGTTCGGGGCTCGCAACGACCTTCGCAGCTTCAGGAGTTATCGAAGTCCCCTCTGGCAGGACCGGACGATCCTGATCTGGCGAAGGAGGAGCAGGAGCCGCAGGTGCAGCTGCCTGGAGCTGCGCCTGGGTCTTCGGTTGCGTCTCAATCGGTTGTTCCGGAGCAGGAGTGGTGATCGCACTCACAGCACTTGTCGCCGCAGAGTCGCCGGTAGAAGGCTTCTTCTCTGCGGGCGGTGCGGAAGACGCCACCGTGCTTGCCGGAGTCTCGGGAGGAGCTTGTGACGACGGCGAAGGATTTTGATTTGTATTCGCGGATTGCGCCGTTTGCGTGGCGGGAGCGCCCTGCGGCGGGGGCTGGTCCTTCCAAACCTTGGAATTGCCGGAAACGGACGCCTTAGCCGGACCGCGCCGGAATATGCCAGCGAGCGCACTCGCGGCATTGGCCGAAGTGGAGCCCCGGCCCGCGGGGCTTGCCTTGCGAGCAACTTCAGGCGTATGAGGAGTGGCGGGTGACGCCCCCTGAAGGACCGGCCCGATCCGAAGCATGACCGCGCTGCCTTCCGCGGAGAGAAGGTACTGCTGGGTGCGATCGAACTCCACGACGACGCGCGTCAGCGGCGGATCTTCGCTCTGCATCCACACGCGTATGGCGCGAACGCCAGCGACATTGACTACTGTGCGGCGCGGGAGGCCACGGTAGACCGCTCCCGGCAGGTCCAGAACCAGAGAGTCGGAATAAGTGGCGATGACCTTGGCCTCAGGCATCGGGGCAGTCGTGCTTAACTCGAGGCGAATTTCCGTTCCTTGCTGGTCGGAAATATTTACACCGGTTACCTCGGCCGGAGGAACAGGCCGTTCTTGAGCCACAGCAATAGGGGCTAACAGGAGAATCGCCGCCAGTCGTCTTGCTCGCATCATTCGTTGAGCTCATATTCTCTAGGCCGCGACGCACCGCCAAAACTTGCATCGAACATGCCAGCCGTTGTTAGTTTTCGTTCGCCTGATCCGGGGCTGATTCGGATCTGGCACGAATTCCGCAATCAAACTTTGAATGCCGGTGATCGTCATCCCACTGCATCGATGCGTTGCGACGAAATTGCCGTACTTATCCCCCGCCGTTCTTATGGCACTGGTAGCAATTCACGCTGTTGTACACATACCCGCCCACGTTCGGGTGATGGAAATTGTTGGCGTTGCCGCCTCCATGGCAGGATCCGTTGATGCAAGAAAAGATGGTGTAGTCGTTGGGGTTGATGTGGCAGGTCGCGCACACCCCGGCTGCGTTGCCGTGATTGATGCTCCACCAGGTATGGTTGAAGGTCGCGCCGGTCCACGCCGTGGTGGTGTGACAAGTGGTGCAGGTGGTCGTGAAGATCGTAGGCGCGGCCTTGTGGATAGGATTGGTGGTGCCGTTGTAATCCGCCGCGTGACAGCCGTAGCAAGTCGTGGGGAGCGTGGTGTAGTTGTTGTTTACGTGGCAACTGGCGCAGGCGACTTTGGTGTGGAAGCCCGTCAGAGGGAAAGCCGTGGTGCTGTGATCAAATTTGCCGTTGGTCCAGAGCGTGGTGTCATGGCATAGCTGGCAGGTCGTGGGGAAACCCACCTGGATGTGATTGATCGGGGTCGTCGCCGTGTTGTAGGCGTTCAGGTGGCAGGACACGCAGGTGGTGTTTGCGCTGGTCAGATTGTAATTGTTGTTGATGTGGCAATCGGCGCATATGCGCGGCGGTACGGTGTGCGAGTTGGTCAGCGGAAATCCGGTGGTGGAGTGATCGAACTTTCCGTCGGTCCATAGCACCGTGTCGTGGCAGCTTTCGCAGGTTGTAGGGAAGCCCGCCTGGACGTGGTTCACCGGAGCGGTCGCAGTGTTGTAGTCCTTCAAATGGCATGAGGCGCAGGCCGTGGTAGTGAGGTTGTAATTGTTGTTGATGTGGCAGTCCAGGCAGACGCGTGGCGGATCGGCGTGCGCGTTCGTCAAAGGAAAGCCGACCGTCGTGTGATCGAAAGTCGCCGGTTGCCAGGCACTGGTGTTGTGGCAGGTCTGACAGGTCTGCGAGAAGCCGCCGGCGACGTGATTGGGATTCGTCGCAGTCTGGAAATTGCTCAGGTGGCAACTCACACAGGCGGTGCTCGTCAGGTTGTAGTTGTTGTTGATGTGGCAGTCCAGGCAGACCCGTGGCGGATCGGCGTGCGCGTTTGTCAGCGGAAAGCCCACGGTCGTGTGATCAAATGTCGCCGGCTGCCAGGCGCTGGTGTTGTGACACGTCTGGCAGGTCTGCGAGAAGCCTCCGGCGACGTGATTGGGATTCGTCGCGGTCTGGAAATTGCTCAGGTGGCAAGAGACACAGGCGGTGCTCGTCAGGTTGTAGTTGTTGTTGATGTGGCAATCGAGACAGACACGCGGTGGATCGGCATGCGCGTTGGTCAACGGAAAGCCGGTGCTGGTGTGGTCGAACTTCCCGTTGGTCCAGGCGACCGTGTCGTGGCAGTTTTGGCAGGTCGTAGGAAAGCCTAGTTGGACGTGGTTCACCGGAGTGGTGGCCGCGTTGTAATCCTTCAAGTGGCAGGACGCGCAGGTCGTGGTCGTCAGGTTGTAGTTGTTGTTGATGTGGCAGTCGAGACACACGCGCGGCGGATCGGCATGCGCGTTGGTCAGCGGGAAGCCCACCGAGTTGTGGTCAAAGGTCGCCGGTTGCCAGGCGCTGGTGTTATGGCACTGCTGGCAGGTTTGAGAGAAATTGCCGGCAACATGGTCGGGATTCTTGGCGCCCTGGTAATTCGCCAAGTGACAGCTCACGCAGGCCGTGGTCGTTAGGTTGTAGTTGCTGTTGACGTGGCAGTCGAGGCAGACCCGCGGCGGATCGGCGTGCGCGTTCGTCAGCGGAAAGCCCACGGTCGTGTGGTCAAACGTCGCCGGCTGCCAAGCGCTAGTGCTGTGGCAGGTCTGACAGGTCTGCGAGAAATTTCCCGCGACGTGGTCGGGATTCTTGGCACCCTGGTAATTCGCCAGATGGCAGCTCACGCAGGCCGTGGTCGTCAGGTTGTAGTTGTTGTTGATGTGGCAGTCCAGGCAGACCCGCGGCGGATCGGCGTGCGCATTGGTCAGCGGGAATCCTACCGTGGTGTGGTCGAATGTCGCGGGTTGCCAAGCACTGGTGTTATGGCACTGCTGGCACGTTTGCGCGAAGCCTCCTGCGACATGGTCGGGGTTCTTCGCACCTTGATAGTTCACCAGGTGGCAGGTCACGCAGGCCGTGCTGGTGAGGTTGTAATTGTTGTTGATGTGGCAGTCGAGACAAACGCGTGGCGGATCGGCGTGTGCATTGGTCAGCGGGAATCCGGTCTTGGAGTGATCGAAGGTGGCGTTCAGCCAGTTATTCGTGTTGTGACACTGCTCGCAAGTTGTTGGGAAACCCGCGGTCACGTGGTTTGGGTTGGTGGTGCCCTTGTAATCCGTCGCGTGGCAGGAGTAGCACTGCGTCGAAAGCCCCTGGAACTGCCCGGTGGCGGCTCCGGTATGGCAGGATTCGCAATCCACGGCCGCGTGCGCGCCGATAAGCGGAAAGCGGTTCTGGTGGTCGCGAATCGCCGTCACGGATACCCTCCAGCCTTTGACGGTGTGACACGATTCACAATTCGCGCCGAACTGGCCGCGGTGAATGTCCGCATGGCAGTCCGAGCATTTCTGTCCGACGTTGGTGAAGACGAGCTTGACGTGGCACTGGATGCACTGCACTTTTTCGTGCATGCCTCGCAACGGGTAGCTCGTTTTATCGTGGTCAAATTCAGGAATGCTGCGGATGGGTTTCCAACTCAGGGAAGTGTGGCAATTCTCGCAGGGAATATTGAGAGCGCCATGCGGATTGCGGGTGACCGGTTTTTGCGCAGCACGATGCGGCCCCTGACCATAGGCCGGGAGCGCAAACAAAAAAACCATGACGTGCAGCAGCCTCCGTCGAAGCACAGGCACCACGTCCCTTGGTACCCCAATTCCGTCCCTTGGGGATTTGGCAGGGTTGGAGGCAGCTTACGGGCCAAGGCCGGTTGCAACAACTGTACTTCGGGACAGTTTTGGTGTAGCGAGGCGCTTGTACTGTTTCTGCCCAGACCTGCGGAGACGCCGCTGTTTGTTGGACCCGCGTGTTTAGGAACAGACAGAAACAAATGTTGCTAATCGCTGACTAAGATTGTCCGTGGCACTCTTTGCAAGCTCGTGGTGTCGGCTTGTAGAAGAGCACTTTCTTGCCTTCGATTTCGCGAGTCAGTTTGTGACAGTCGTCGCAAATGACGCTGCGATGCGCGCCTTCGAGCGAGAAGGGAGTGCGTTTGTCGTGGTCAAACTCGCTCGGCTTCCATCGCGCTGAGTTGTGACAGCCGGAACAATCAGCTGCGTCTTTGCGCGTGGCAAACTGCCCCCCGTGGGGGTCGCTGTGGCAGCCGGAGCACTGTTTGAGAGCAGCTCGGAAATCGACATTTTTCAGGCTGGTCTCAAGCGCCGGTGGGCGATGGCAGTCCCCGCAGGCTACGCCGCGGTGCGCCCCTACCAAAGGAAACGCCGTTTTCGAGTGATCAAACTGGCTTAGCTCTTTCCAGGCCTTCGTGGTATGACAGGCTTCACAGCCCGCAACCGCGCCGTCCGGACGCTTTGTTTCCATTCGCTCGCGGAATTGCCCCTTGTGCGGATCCACATGACAACCGGTGCAAGAGCGATCTTCAAGCCTGTATTTCACCGGCGTTGGCGATCCCATGGGAACAGGTTTATGGCAATCGGCGCACAGGACCGCCATGTGGGCGCCCGTCAAAGGAAAGCGGGTCTCCTTGTGGCGAGCTAACGCAAAGAGCGCTGGCTTGAAGCCCTGCAGATTGTGACAAGATTCGCAACGATTCTGATGCGGGGCGCCGGCGAACTGCCCTTTGTGAATGTCCTCGTGGCAGTCCTTGCATTGCGTCTGCGTGATTTTGAATAGGGTATCTTCGCCCTTCGAGCCTTTCGGTAGGTGGCACTTGTCGCAAGCGACCGGTATGTGCCGGGCTTCGAGCGGATACTGGGTGGCCGCGTGATCCTTCACAGTAAAAATCGAGGGCTTGAAGCCGTCCAAATTGTGGCACGACGCGCAATCGCCTCCGTCCGCGCGGGCCCGGAATTGACCCTTGTGCGCATCCTTGTGGCAGTCCATGCATTTCGCGAACGGCACAGGCGTTTTGAAGTCCCCGTGGGTGTGACAATCGCTGCACGCGACGGAGGCGTGTTTGCCAAGCAGGGGATATTTTGTCTTGGAGTGGTCGAACCCTTGCAATTGGGCGATGCGGTTCCAGTTCGTCGTGTTATGGCAGGACTCGCACGGCGCCGAAAAACTGCCTTTGTGCGGATCCGTGTGGCAACCCGTACACTTCGCGAATGACAGGCCGGTGTACTTTACAAATGGTTTCGCATCGGCGATGGACGGATGGCACTTGGCGCACGGAGTCTTTTCGTGGGCTCCCGTGAGGGGATATTTAGATTTGGCATGGCTAAAGAGAGAAGCGGGTTTCCAGGCCTCCACGGTGTGGCAGCGAGCGCAATCTTTCCCGACCTGGCCGCGGTGTTCATCTTGATGGCAGGTTGCGCACTCCCGGGAGAGTCCGAGATAAGTCCGGCCGAGGTCTTTGACGAGGATTCCCGGGCGTGCAGCGGCTGGAATGAAGTCCGCCTTATGGCAGTTGGCGCAAGCGACTCCGGCATGTTTTCCCGTGAGTGCGAAGCTGGTCTTGCTATGGTCTAGGGCTTCGCGGCTTGGCTCCCAGTGAACGAGCTGAAAGTCGGCGCCGTTGTGCTCCGAGTGGCAGCGGGCACAATCTTTGCTGGTTCCATTCGCGTTTACCCAGACGGCGTGCATACCGCGCCGCTGGGTCACGCGTTCACGGATCTCGGTATGGCATTCCAAACATTTCAATTGCGCAGTACCGCGGGCCAGGTCATGGCATTTGGTGCAGTTTGTCGGGCCCGACAGTGTTTGGTGAGCCTTGGAAAGGGGCCCGGGAGAAATTTGGGCCTGAGCAGGACGTTCTCTGAGCGCCCCGAGAAAACAGAAGATCGCGCCAATGCAGACGGCTAAAGACACCCGCCTCAAGCCGGACGCGCTCGATCTGAATTCTCGAGACATTCTTCCTGTTTGCTGATAGCTAGAATTAGAAACAAACAGCTGGATGAGCGCATGCTAACACGCCAGCGAATGTGGTCCGGTCTAATCCGCACAATGTTGTTGTCAAAACATCAATCATCGAAATCCGATTTGGCGTGCCAGAGAATTGAAGGTGGAAGATATTCCCGGCGGGAGGTTCGAGGAATCTTAGGCCGCTTGACGGAGCAATGGTCGCGCAGCGGGGCCCTGGCAGGCACGGAGGAGGCAGCCGTTCACCCAGAGAACGGCTGCCCTTCCGCAGATCGAGAGTCTAGAACGAATACTTGAGCGACAACTGCAATTGCCGCGGGTTGAACATGACCCTGGGCGCGCCGAAGTTCGGATTCGGGAATGGGGGACCCGCCGCCGGGCAACTGCCGATGAATGATGGCGGATCGGTCTGAATTTTCAACGAGGCAGCATCTTTGTATCGGGTAGGCACCACCCCGCCGCAGTAGTTGTAGGTGCCGTATACGGAGGTGACCTCATTCACGTTGGGCCGGTTGAGGGTGTTGAAAATATCCAAGGCCACGTCGATCCTCTGCTTTTCGCGGAACTTGAAATATTGCAAGATACGCAGGTCCACGGTCTGGAGCTTGTCACCCCAGTAGGTGTTCCGAGCTGAGTCTCCCACGCGATCGGTGACCGGGTTGGTGTCGCCGTTAGCGTCGAATCCCACGAACGCCGTGAAGGGACGCGCGCCTTGCAGGGTGACGATGCCGCTCAACTCGGTGTTGCGAAGGAAAGTTTGCTTTGGTCCGTCGGCCGTGAAATTAGCGATAAAGCGGTTGCGCACGTCCTGGTTGGAGTTGGCCCGCTCGGCGGCCCGGTTGTAGAGGTTCTGCGGAGTGCTGACGAAGGTGGTGAAGGTGCCGTCGTCCAGCGTTTTCGAGAACGTGTAGTTGGCATTGAGCCGGAAATATTGTCCGGCGCGTTGCGTGAGCGAAATCGTGCCGCCATGGTAGACGCTATTGCCGCTGTTGTCGGTGTAGTATAGCAGCCCCACGGGGATGAGCACTCCGCTGAAGTTAGCTTTGCCCGCAGGAAATCCGGGAAGCGGTGGTGGTGCCGGAGCGCAGGCAAACAATCCGGTCGTCGCGCCACCTGGCGGACAGACGTTTAAGTTCTCCGCGCGAACCTGGTGATGTGCGGACACGAAGAGGTAGCCGACGTTGAGAACCAGGCCCTTTCCGAGTTCCCGGTCAATCTCCAGACTGCCCTGCTCGGAGTACGGAATCTTGCTGTTTCGTTCTACTGTGCCGTCGCCCACCGGGGAGACTTGTCCCGCCGCTAGATTGGTGATGGTCTGCACCGGCTGATAGGTGCCGAACTGCACCAAATTCGCGGCTGCGGCGGCAGGTTCGATGCCAAACGGCGTCGCTCCCGCTACGAACGGTAGTTGGCTCAAGGTGTAGGTAGCGTTGAGCCCGCCCTGGCGGACGCCCGGCAGGGGGAATGTGTTCGAACAAGCAGGGTCCAGGCAATAGGTCACGGCCCGCTGCGGACGGGTTATGAAAAAGAACGACAGATTGTAGCGATCATCGAAAAGTCCAAACCCGGCGCGGATCACGGTGTGCTTGTCCGGAGAATAGGCCAGCCCCACTCTGGGCTGAAAGCCCTTGTAGTCCGTATTAATCTCTTGCCCCAGCCCCGACTCAAAGTCCCAGCGGAGACCGTAGTTCAGAGTCAGCTTCGGACTGATGCGCCATTGGTCCTGCGCAAAAAATCCATAGTAGCTGTGGTTGATATCCGAAAAATAGTTGGGTGTTGCGGATGCCGGATAAGCGCTCTGCCAATTGGTATTGACCGGTGGGGGAATCGTCCCGTTCACCACGGAGTCTGGGGCCGATCCGACCGGAGAGGGCCAAAACACTACCGGCACACCGTTGTCTGGGTCCGCAGGATTGGGACCCGGAGTGACCGGGAAAGGAGGAAGGGTGGCGTTTTGCGGGCCAAGCGCGAGCGGGCACGGACCTTCGGCAAAATTCGAGGTTAGGTACTGCGACGCCGGTATCCCTTTCAGCGAGCCCACGTAATTGGCGAAGTCCACCAGGCAGTTGATGCCCGGCACCACGATACGCATCGGGCTAAAACCCGGCCAAATAATGTGATCGTTGAGGCGGTTGTAGTCCACGCCGAACTTGGCCAGATGAGAGCCTTTGACCCAGTAGAGGGAGTCCGCAAACTGGCCGCGACTCTCGTAGGTGGCGTCGAAAACACCAAAGTTATGCCCCAACAGGAGAGAGTTGGGAAGGTCCAGGTTAGGTTGGCCGGTGACACCCGGGAAGGTGGAATGGCGCCTGGCGTATTGCGCGAGGACGGTGTTGATGAGGCTGGGCTTGAGCTGCGTGGATAATGTCCCGACTAGCGCTTGGTCGCGCAGGAAATTGTTGTGGCCGCTGCTGGGCGCTCCGATGCCGCCACCGTCCAGCGTGTCCCCCACCAGCACGTTCAGATCCCGGGCGTCTTCGATGTTGTAGCGAACCGACAGGCGGTTGTTGTTGTTGATTTGATGGTCGAGTTTGACCAAGCCCTTGTCGCTATCGTCGGTCTTCAGCGTGTTGATGCTCTCAGGAGCTATACCCAGAATCGCTTTGGCCGCGTTAATTAGAGCCAAGTTGTTAGTCAACTCGGGAGCTTGGATCGGAGCTTCCCCCCGCCGCTGGCCCTCGTAGTTCATAAAGAAGAACGTTTTGTCTTTGCGCAGCGGGCCGCCGAAGGTGGCTCCAAACTGATTCTGCCGCAGCGTGTCCGGGACCGGAGAGGGCTGCAAGAGAGCGCGGGCGTTGACCGCGTTGTTCTCGATGTAGTCGTAGACCGAGCCGTGCAAGTCATTGGTTCCGGACTTGGTGATGATGTTGACGATACCGCCCATCGCCCGGCCTTGCTCCGCGGCGAAGCCGTTGTTGACCACGCGAAATTCACTGACCGCCTCCTGCGAGGGCGTGCCGCGCTGCGAACCGGTGGCGGTGTTGATGGTGTCGGCGCCGTCTACGGTAACCAGGTTGCTCAGATCGCGCATGCCGCCAAAGGAGATTCGAGTGACTTCCGTTTCGGTGATGGTGGACTGCAGGCTGGTGCGGCCCGTGGTGACTCCGGGCGTCAGCAGGGCGAAATCGGTAAACAGCCGGCCGCTGATCGGCAAGGACTGAATCTGATTGGTGCTGATGACCGAACTGACCTCGGTGCGCGTGGCCTCCACAGGAGCGGCCTCCGTTGTGACGGTCACCTTCTCCGCGCTCGCGGCGATCTTTACGGTGACGTCCAAGGTAGCCACCTGGCCCACCGACAGGACGATGCCGGTCTGCGTCGACTTAGCAAAGCCGGCGGCTTCGGCTACCAGTTCGTACCGGCCCGGGGGTAAGTTGGGAAACACGTAGAAGCCGCCCTCGTTGGACGTGGCGGTATACGTTCGGTTGGTCTCGGTTTCCCGCAGCGTGATGGAAGTCTTGGCTACGGAGCCGCCGCTTTCGTCCTTCACGGATCCGTTTAGCTGAGCCGCGCTACCGCCGACCTGCGCGGAGGCGCGCGGAGCGAGACTCGCAACCATCCCTATCGCTACCCACAGAATCAGCATCGCACGTAGTTTCATGGGCCTCTCCTCTTCGAATCTGAACGTCTGCTCAACGCAGTCTCATCGGCTTTCCGACTTGATCCCACCCGCAAACGAGCGGACACGCAAGAACTCGCCGTTCCTTAGGCCCTCGACGCTGTTTGAGCGATAGCGACAATCACGGATTGACTGCACCCCGCGAAAGACAAATGCGAAGAATCGATAATTTTGTCGAAAGCATGGTTTCGAACCGGAAGACTGTCCAATACATGTTTGAGCGTGGCGCGATACTCGGAAGGTATCACCGAATATCGGACACGGCTGGGTGAAACGTGACGATAATCGGACACCGTTTGCCCCCAACTGAAAGAGGAAACAGCATCTTGTGGCATTTCTCGTTCTCCGTCTCGGAGAACAACGAGCGAAAAAACGAGTGTCTCCGCGGTGTCACCGCGTAAACCCCCGAGATAGCAGATAGGCCTGGCGAAAAAGCGGAGATTTTGCCCATGTTATACTCCGCCCGCTTCCGCGGGATATGTGCTTGATTGTCAACCAGCCGGAGAAAGTTACAGGATTGATAAGCCTGCCCGATACCTTCAACGCTGCCAGCTATTTCGTAGATCGCCACGTCCGAGAAGGACGCGGGGGAAAGATTGCGATCGAATGCGGCGACGAACAGGTCAGCTATGAGCAACTGCTGGAGCGAACGAATCGAGCAGGAAATGCCCTGTGCGAACTCGGGGTCCGTCCGGAAGAGCGGGTATTGCTGCTGCTGCCTGACTCGCCGGAATTCCTCTACGGCTTCTTTGGCGCCATCAAGATTGGCGCGGTCGCCGTGCCTACCAACACCCAATCGAAACCGCACGAATACGAATACATTTTGAATGACTCCCGGGCGCGGGTGGCATTGGTAAGCGAAAGCCTGCTCCCGCAACTGCGGTCGATTCCACGGGAACAGCTGCGGCACTTACGCGAGATCGTGATCGTCGGCGAATCGAGCCACGATGGCGACGGCTTGCGCGAACGGATGGACGCTGCCTCCCCCGAACTCGACGCGGAACCCACCAGCAAGGATGACGCGGCTTTCTGGCTGTACTCCTCCGGAAGCACCGGAGTTCCCAAAGGCTGCGTGCATCTGCACCACGACATGGTGGTCTGTTCGGAGTTGTACGCCAAGGGCATTCTGCACATGAATGAGCGGGACCGCTGCTACAGCGTCGCCCGATTATTCTTCGCCTACGGTTTGGGAAACGCCGGGTATTTCCCGCTATCCTGCGGAGCCACCACCATTCTCTCCCCTGCACGGCCGGCTCCCGCCACGATCTATGCGAACATCGAGCGTTACCGGCCGACGCTGTTCTTCTCCGTGCCCACCAACTACGCGGCATTGCTGGCCGATCGCCGCGAGGACGGCAAGGAGTTTGATCTCTCCAGCGTGCGTCACGCCGTCTCGGCAGGCGAGGCGCTTCCCGCGCCGCTGTTTGAACGCTTCAAGCAGCGCTTCGGCGTCGAAATTCTGGATGCTTGGGGCTCCACAGAATCCTTGCAGATGGTGATCGCTAATCGTCCTGGTGAAGCCAAGCCGGGATCCAGCGGAAAAGTCATTCCCGGATACGAAGCCAAAATCGTCGACGAGGAGGGACACCCGGTGGGTCCCAACGAAATTGGCGATCTTTTCGTCAAGGGAGACTCTATCTGTACGGGCTACTGGAACCAGCACGAGAAAACCAAGGAAGTTTTCGTGGGGCCGTGGTTCCGCACCGGTGACAAATACTACCAGGATGAAGATGGCTACTTTTGGCACGCCGGGCGCGCCGACGATTTGTTTAAGGTGAACGGCCGCTGGCTCAGTCCGGCAGAGGTGGAGAGTGCCTTGATCGCGCATCCCGCGGTGCGGGAAGCCGCGGTGATCGCTCGAGACGATGAAGCCGGGCTTACCAAGCCGGTGGCGTACGTGGTGGTGAACGCCGAGTTCACGCCAAAGGAACAGTTGGCGCGCGACCTACAGGATTGGGTCGCGCAAAGGGTCGGAGGATACAAGCGCCCTCGCTGGGTCGAGTTTTTGCCGGAAATTCCCAAGACCGCCACTGGGAAGCTGCAGCGATTTAAGCTGCGCGAACTGCAAGAGCAGCGGACCCAGTCTCCGCCGGAACACTCCGGGATTCCGGCTAAGCGGTAGACTGCAAGTTCTGGACAATCTTAAAGACTGGTCTCATCCATTCCCGAATATTCCTCGACTGCGTGCGAAAGAGATTCCTGGAGCGGTATTCCGCAGGTATAGAATACCGGCAATGGAACTGCGCCACGTTCGTTACTTCATCGCCGTCGCCGAACACCTCAATTTCAGGAAGGCCGCCGAGCACCTGCACATCGCGCAACCTCCGCTGAGCCGCCAGATCCGCCAATTAGAGGAAGACCTGGGCGTGGTGCTCCTGGTGCGCAGCAAGCGTGGGGTAGGACTGACCAAAGCCGGGCATGCGTTTCTAGAACAGGCCAGAAAACTCATCGTGCAAGCGGGCCATGCGACCGAGGCCGCGCGCCACGCTCAACAGGGAGAATCCGGAATTGTGCGTATTGGCCTGGCCTCCGGGCTCGGAGGAGTGGTCAGTAAAGTAGTATTCGAACATCGCAAACGGTTGCCGGCCGTCGATGTCGAGTGCCGGGACATTTTCTCCACCCTCCAGAATGAAGCGCTCCATAAAGGCGAGATCGATATCGGTTTCTTGCGGCCTCCAATCGATCAAATGAATCTAGATTGCGAACTGCTCTTCGAGGAGGAATTTGTCGTGGTGCTTCCGAAGACACATCGTCTGGCGAAACGCAGGTTCTTGCGGCTGAAAGACGTGGCCGACGAACCCCTGATCATCTTCCAGCGAAACTTTTCCAGCGGTCTTTACGACAAGATCTTGGGTCTGTTCAGCAAGCAGGGCTTCACGCCGCGTCTGCTGGTGACCCACGTGGAGGCCCACGAGGAAGCCGGGGCCATCATGATCGCATCGGGTAAGGCCATTTTCCTGGGTGCGGGCGGCGCTGTGAATCGTACAGTTTCGAGTCTGGAGTTGGCGTCGGTGCGGCTGAATGAGCCGGACGCCAAGATCGAGGTTTACGCCGCTTGGCGCAAAGGTGAAGAGTCGGCTGCAGTTTTGGACTTCCTGGATTCCGCGCGGCGCGTGTTCCGGCTGTCGGCACACAAAGAGATTGCCTAGATCGCATGGCCGCGTGAGCTTTCCGTTTTGTCCTTTGCCCACGCTCCGCGGCCCGACTGCCGCGCGTGGCGCTGTTGATTTCCAGTGGAGACGCCACACGAACGATCTTGCCCTCCTGCGCGTGAATGGTGAAGGCAAAGGCAGGTTTCGGCATAATACTGCATCTTGCTATTAATCCAATCCAGACGCTCCTCACCCTAATCAGATCTTACGTATCTATCTTACAATAATACACTTACTGGAACACCTGTGCGCCAAGACGTAGGGACGGAGTCACCCCACAGGCGGCCCACCGTCTTCCGCTTGACCAATTGCCTAGAGTATGTATTATACTGCAACCAGCGATCACTATGGCAGCAAACTCTGACCCCCTGGCGGCCGTATCCGAAGAGCGACGCGCCACGCCGACTCGTGACGACGATTTCTTGTTGTTCCTCGGCAAGCGCGTTCGCCAAGCACGCAGCCGCCGCGGCATGACTCGCAAAATGGCCGCTCGTGAGGCGGACGTCTCGGAGCGCCATCTCGCGCAGTTGGAAGCAGGAGAGGGCAACGTCTCGATCATCTTGCTGCGGCGAATTGCCGCCGCACTCCACGTCACCCTCGTAGAGTTATTCGCGCCGGAAGTAGGGGAGCCGGCCGAAAAACAGCTGATCCAGCGGTTTCTCGAGCGCCTCCCGGAACACCGCCTGGAAGAGGTGGTCTTTCGCCTCAGGCGCGACTTCGGCGACGAAGAAAATGCGCGGCGAAGGCGCATCGCGCTGATCGGCTTGCGCGGTGCCGGCAAGTCCACGCTGGGATCGAGCTTGGCCCGGGAGACGAACGCCGCCTTCATTGAATTGGATAGCGAGATCGAAAAAGAAACGGGAATGCCCTTGGCGGAAATCTTTTCGCTCTACGGACAAGCAGGCTATCGCGCCATCGAAAAGCGCACGCTGGAACGCGTGCTTCGCGAACAGGATCGCGCGGTGCTCTCCGTCGGCGGCGGTGTGGTGTCGGAGAAAGAGACTTACGACTATCTGCTTTCTCACTGCTACACCATCTGGATCAAAGCGCAACCCGAAGAGCACATGTCCCGAGTGATGGCCCAAGGCGATTTTCGGGTGATGGCCGGAAACGATCGCGCGATGGAAGATTTGCGACGGATTCTCGAGGCTCGTGAACCGCTGTATCGAAAAGCGGATATGTCCCTGGATACTTCCGGCGATTCCGTGGAACAAAGTTTCGGCAAGCTGCGGCTGGCGCTGCAAGAAAATATTCAGTAGGAGGATTCGTGGACGGAGCGGTGACGCAAGAACCTCAAGTAAAAATGGATCCCGTCGACTTCCAGACCGACCCTTCGCGCTACAAACACTGGAAGCTGTCCTTCGACGGTCCGGTGGCCACGCTGACGATGGACGTGGCAGAAGACGGCGGACTCCGCCCGGGCTACAAGCTCAAACTCAATTCTTACGATCTCGGCGTCGACATCGAACTGCACGACGCGCTGCAGCGCATTCGCTTTGAACACCCCGAGGTTCGCTCGGTGGTCATCACCAGCGCGAAGAGCCGCATTTTCTGCTCCGGCGCCAACATCTATATGCTGGGTCTTTCTTCGCACGCGTGGAAAGTGAATTTCTGCAAATTCACCAATGAAACGCGCAATGGCATCGAAGACTCCAGCGCTCACTCCGGCCTAAAATTCCTCGCGGCCTTAAACGGCACGACTGCCGGTGGCGGCTACGAACTGGCACTCGCCTGCGACGAAATCATTCTTGTGGACGACCGCTCCTCTGCGGTCAGCCTGCCGGAACTTCCGCTCCTCGGCGTGCTGCCCGGCACCGGCGGCCTCACCCGCGTCACGGACAAGCGCAAAGTTCGCCGCGATCACGCCGACATCTTTGCCACCAACCCAGACGGGATCCGGGGACAGCGTGCCAAAGAGTGGCGGCTTGTCGATGACGCGATCAAGCCACAACAGTTTGCGGAACACATCAAGCAGCGCGCCCTGAAGTTAACCGAACACAGCGATCGGCCCACGAACGCCAAAGGCGTAACGCTGACGCCGCTGAAACGCACCTGTGATGAAACGGGCCTGCACTACGAATACGTGAATGCGCAGTTCAGCCGCCAGGCGCGCACCGCCACGCTCACCGTTCGCGCACCGGAATCGAGAACCGAAGACACGCTCGAACAAGTCCTAGCCGCAGGCGTCAACTGGTGGCCTCTTCAAATGGCCCGCGAGCTGGACGATGCCATCCTGACCCTGCGCGCCAGCGAACTTGATTTGGGTTTGTGGATCGTCAAAACCACTGGAAATCCCGACGCGGTCCTGGCCATCGACGAATTCCTCCTGAATCATCAGAACAATTGGTTCGTCCGCGAAGTTCTCGGCATGATGCGCCGGACCTTCGCGCGCATCGACGTTACCTCTCGTTCGATCTACGCCATCGCCGAGCCGGGTTCCTGCTTCGCCGGCACTCTATTGGAATTGGCGCTCGCTGCGGACCGCGTCTACATGCGCGACAACCAAGAAGGCGAAGCAACGGCAACCATGGTGCTCTCAAAAATCAACTTCGGACCACTGCCGATGGTCAATCATCTTTCGCGCTTGGCCGCGCGTTTCTACGAGGATGCAGCGCAACTCGACGCACTACACAACAAAATCGGCACGAAGTTTTCTCCGAAAGAAGCTCTCGACGCGGGCCTCGTGACCGCCGCACCGGATGATCTCGATTGGGAAGATGAAATCCGCCAGGCCATCGAGTCGCGCGCCGCGCTTTCCCCCGACGGTCTCACCGGACTCGAAGCGAACTTACGCTTCGGCATCACCGAAACCCTCGAGACCCGCGTCTTCGGCCGCCTCTCCGCCTGGCAAAACTGGATCTTCATTCGTCCAAACGCGGTGGGCACCAACGGAGCGCTCAAGGTCTACGGCACCGGCGCGCCGGTGAAATTCAATTGGGAAAGGGTCTAAGCACCGCTAGCCCGCAGCTGCGGGCTCACTGAGGAGATTGCAATGATCGATTACAGCGAAAAAATTCCGAACAATGTTGATCTCGGAAGAGACCGCGTTCTGCAGCGCGCCCTCGAACATTGGCAGCCCGCCTACATGAACTGGTGGTACGACATGGGCCCCAATGAGAGCCACAATTTCGACGTCTATCTACGAACCGCGATCAGTGTCGAACCCGACGGTTGGGCGCAGTTCGACTACGTGAAAATGCCCGAGTATCGCTGGGGAATTTTCTTGCAGCCCCGCGATGAAGGCCGCCAAGTCAATTTTGGACTTCACCGCGGTCAGCCGGCCTGGCAAGAAGTCCCCGGCGAGTACCGCTCCACGCTACGACGCGTCATCGTCACCCAAGGAGATACCGAGCCGGCCTCCGTCGAGCAGCAGCGCATGCTAGGCCTGTGCTGCCCTTCGCTGTACGATTTGCGCAACATCTTCCAAGTGAACGTCGAAGAAGGCCGTCACCTCTGGGCCATGGTCTATTTGCTGCATCGTTATTTTGGACGCGACGGACGCGAGGAAGCGGAAGCGCTGTTGGATCGGCGTTCTGGCGATACCGACAATCCGCGCATTCTGGGCGCGTTCAACGAACCCACCCCGGACTGGCTCGCGTTTTACATGTTCACTTTTTTCACGGATCGTGACGGAAAATTCCAGCTCACGGCTCTGGCGGAATCCGGCTTCGATCCGCTCTCGCGGACCTGCCGCTTCATGCTCACCGAGGAAGCCCACCATATGTTTGTCGGAGAGACCGGAGTCGGCCGCATCATCCAGCGCACCTGCGAAGTCATGAAAGAGAATAAAGTAGATGATCCTTCGGACGTTCGCCAGCTCGGCGTCATCGATCTGGAAACCATACAGCGCTATCTGAACTTCCACTACAGCGTCACGCTGGACCTGTTTGGCTCCGATGTTTCGTCCAACGCCGCCAACTATTTCACCAGCGGTTTGAAAGGTCGATACCGGGAGACAAAGCTCGAGGACGATCACGTGCTCAGTGAAGCCACCTATCCAGTATTGGAGGTCGTGGGCGATAAGGTGGTCACCAAGAATGTCCCCGCGCTGACGGCGCTGAATGAACGACTCCGCGACGATTACATCGAAGAAATTCAGGATGGCGTGAATCGCTGGCAGCGCGTCATCGACCAAGTCGGCGTTCCGTTCAAGCTGACCCTGCCCCACAAGGGTTTCCATCGTGCGATCGGCAACTTCGCGGGCCACTACATCAGCCCGCTCGGCGACGTCCTAAGCCAAGAAGCCTGGAAGAATCATGCTTCGGAATGGCTGCCGAGCGCGAAAGACAACGCCTACGTACAATCCCTGATGAGCGGGCGTGTGGTGGAGCTAGGCAAGTTTGCCAATTGGATTGCGCCACCGGCCCGCGGAGTCAATAGCCAGCCATTGAACTTCGAATACGTCCGCTTTAATTGAGCTCGATTGCTCGAGCGATAGAAACGGTGCACTCCGAACCGTAATATGGCAAGCTCGCCGGGCTGGCTGTGTCAAAGTCGAGCCGCACACCAGCAGAATCCCCGAAAGACGGAGACTCCGTGCAACCGATCATCGACATCCACGTCCACATCATGCCTTACCACATGGTGAAACCGTCGGCGCTCGAATTAATCAAACACGGCCGCAAGGACTACGCCGAGGTGGAGCGTTATTGCAAGGATCCCAAAGCGTTTCTGGCGTTCCTCGACACGCTCGGCGTCGAGCGCGCGGGCCTGATCAACTATGTCGCGCCAAAGATTATCGGCTTCAGCCCGGAAGTGAATGATTGGAGCGCCAAGTACTGCAGCGCGGCACCCGATCGCCTGATCGCGTTCGGCGGCGTCCTCCCCGGCACTATTCCCGATCCCGGCGCCGAAGTGGACCGCCTCGCCAAGCTGGGAATCCGCGCCATCAAAATGCATCCATCGCACCAAGTGCTGTCTCCCAACGACTACATGGATGGCAACCGAGGATTGGCCGCCATCTACGAACGCGCCCAAGCCAACGGCATGCCGGTGATGATTCACACTGGAACTTCCATTTTCCCGGGTGCGAGAAATCTCCATGCCCAACCCATGCTGTGTGACGACATCAGCATCGATTACCCGGATCTGGTCGTCATCCTGGCCCACGGTGGAAGGCCGCTGTGGATGAACGAAGCCTTTTTCCTGGTTCGCCGCCACAAAAACATGCACATGGATATTTCCGGCATCCCGCCGCAAAAGCTGATGGAATATTTCCCGCGCATCGAAGACATCGCCGACAAGGTCCTGTGGGGCACCGACTGGCCGGGCCCCGGCGTCCCCGAGATCAAGGGCAACATTGAGAAGTTCAACGCTCTGCCGATCAAACCCGAAGCCAAGCGCAAAATCCTTTACGACAACGCCGCCCGCCTCTTCCCCCGCTGATTTGGAGTGCGGCGACTCGGCGCCGCCTTCACGGTCGCTCGTCAGCAATCAAAGAAGAAGCTCCGGCAAACATCAATCTATTATCCTGTCTGTTAACTGAACATCTGTTTCTTATCTGAACAGGTGTTCAGAATTCCTTTGACACGCCTCAAATGAAATGGTATTCCTAGGCTAGTGATTTCCAGCCGTCCCCCGGTGCTTCCAACGCGGAGACTGACTTGCCAAACACTCGATCCACAAGCCCCGGTAGTGCCCGCATTCGCCGGCGCTATCTAGCCCGCCGCCTGGAAATCCTCCGCGCCGCTGGAAAAGAATTTCGCGTGCGCGGCGTTGCAGAAACCGGCATGCGCGACATCGCTGCCGCGGCGGACCTCTCCCCCGCCAACCTTTACAACTACTTCCGAGGCAAGCACGAGATCCTCTTCTTCTGCCAGGACGTGTCCCTCGATCGCTTGATCGCCGCTCTCGAAAAAGCGCGCCGGCTGCGAGCCAGTGCGTCGGAAAAGCTGCGCCTGGTCATCCTTTCTCATTTGCGCTGCGTGCTCGATGAAGTCGAAGGCTCCGCGGCGCATTTTTTGACCGGCACATTGCCGCTGAACCTGCAACGCCGCCTGGTCGCTAAGCGCGATCGCTACGAAGAAGGTGTGCGTCAGTTGATCGCCGCTGGCACTCGATCCGCGGAATTCGTTCCCTGCGATCCCGCGCTCGCCGCCCGCGCCGTGCTGGGAGCTCTGAACTGGAGTGTCCGCTGGTTTCGCCCAGAGGGGTCCATGACAGCCGCCGAAATCGCGGAGGGCTTTGCCGACTACCTGATTCGCGGCTTGCTGAGCAAACCGGATGCTCTGCTGCGCCCAGCATCAGCATCGACCAGAGAAGCGCCCCGCTCCGTCCGCACGTATCTCTCTCGCGAAATGAAAACTCGAGCGGTGGCCATATGACTTTTCCAAGAGGCAAAAGCGATTTACACGTGATCGCGCTTCCCGCGGAGTCGCAAAAGACGTCGCACATTCGGTTGACTCTGAATGGCGAACAGACCGATGTCTCTTTCGCGCCCTACAAGACTCTGCTGGAGGTCCTGCGCGAAGATCTCGGCCACACCGGCACCAAGCACGGCTGTGAACTGGGAGAATGTGGCGCCTGCGCCGTTCTTCTGGACGGCAAGCCTGTGCTCTCCTGCCTGCTCCTCGCGCTGGAGTGCGACAAAAGAAACGTGCTGACCGTCGAAGGTCTCGGCTCGAATGGACAACTTCATCCTCTGCAAGACGCCTTCGCCGATCTCGGCGCCGCTCAATGCGGCTACTGCACTCCGGCCATCCTGGTTACTGCAAAAGCCTTGCTCGACCAAAATCCCCATCCGAGTCGCGATCAGATTCGGGAAGCGCTCTCCGGCAACCTGTGCCGTTGCACCGGCTATCTCCAAATTTTTGAGGCTGTAGAAGCCGCCATCCTCCAGATCGCGCAGCAATCAAATCAGCAGCCTCAATTCCCAGGGCGCAACCCCGCGCTGCCCGCAGCCTAGGAACGCTCATGGCCGATAACAAAATTTCGCCAAACCCACCGGCTCCGGACGGAGAAAAGGGCGGCACCGGCCTGCGCGTGATCGGCGTCCCGCGCCGCAGAGTCGACGCCCGCGCGAAAGTAACCGGCCAAACCCGCTACGCCGACGACATCTTCCTTCCGCGAATGGCGCACTGCAAACTTCTGCGCTCCCCACATCCGCACGCGCGCATCCGCGAGATCGACGCCGCGCGCGCGCGCGCGCACCCAGGGGTGTACCTGGTCCTGACGGGCGAAGACGTCCCCATCGAATACGGAATTCTTCCCGTCAGCCAGGACGAGCAGGCCCTCTGCGTCGATCATGTACGCCATGTCGGAGATCCGGTCGCCGCCGTCATCGCCCGCGAAGAACTAACCGCCTTTGAGGCGCTGGATTTGATCGATGTCGACTACGAAATCCTCACCACTATCTCCGACCCCGAGGAAGCTCTAGCAATTTCCGAGCCGCGCATCCACGACTATGGCGAGGAAGGAAACATCCACAAACGCGTCGCTCTGGATTTTGGCAACGTGGATGATGGCTTTGCCGAAGCGGACGAAATCTTTGAAGACATTTTTTTCTACCAGGGAAACACCCATCTCCCGATCGAACAGCACGCTTCCGTCGCGATCAAGGATCCCGAAGGCAAGTTGACCATCTGGACCAGCACTCAGACCCCTCACTACTTGCACCGCGCCTTGGCCAAGGTTCTGCAAATGCCGCCCGCCCACATTCGCGTCATCGCCGCGCCCAACGGCGGCGGCTTTGGCGGAAAGAGCGATCCTTTCCATCACGAAATCGTTGTTTCCAAGGCGGCCCTCATGCTCGACCGTCCGGTCAAAATCTGCCTGACGCGCGAAGAAGTTTTTTATTGCCACCGCGGCCGCCATCCCGTCCTGATGAAATTCAAAACTGGCGTCAAAAAAGACGGCACGCTCACCGCCATGCATCTCCAAACACTGATCGATGGCGGCGCGTACGGTTCCTATGGAGTCGCCAGCACGTTTTACACAGGCGCGCTGCAAACTACGACGTACCACATCCCGCGCTATCGCTTCCAAGGCTGCCGCACCTTCACCAACAAGCCGCCCTGCGGCCCCAAACGCGGCCACGGCACGGTGCAACCGCGTTTCGGCCAAGAAGTTCAGCTCGACAAAATCGCCGAAAAGCTAAAAATCGACCCCGCCGAGCTCCGCCTCCGCATCGTCGAATCTCCCAACGCGATCACCGCCAATTTTCTGCGCCTCAGCACCATTAATCTTGCCGAATGCATTCGCCGCATCGTCAAGTCTTCCGGCTGGAACGAAAAATTCCGCAAACTCCCTGAAGGCCGCGGCGTCGGACTCGCGTGCTCCGCTTATCTCACCGGCGCCGGCCTGCCCATCTACTGGAACAAAATGCCGCAATCCGCGGTGCAGCTCAAAGTCGACCGCGGAGGCGGCGTCACCGTTTTCTCCGGCACCAGCGAAATCGGCCAGGGATCGGACGACGTCCTCGCCTCCATTGTCGCCGAAGTCTTGGGCCTCGACACCTTCGACATTCGCACCTACACCGGTGACACCGACTTGGGCCCCGTCGACCTCGGCTCCTATTCCAGCCGGGTCACCATCATGGCCGGCAACGCCGCCTTGCAAGCCGCGGAACGCGCCAAATCGATCATTGCCGACGCTGTTGCGGAGCGTCTCACCATTCCCAAAGATCGCCTCTCCTTTGCCGACAAGCGCGTCTTCGATTCCGCCGCACCAGAAAAAAGTTTCACCTTCGCCGAAGCCGTCTGCCTCGCGGAAGCACGTTTCGGCACCATTGGCACCGTCGGCTCCTACACTCCGCCGAAATCCCCAGCGCTCTTCAAAGGCGGCGGCGTAGGTCCATCTCCCACCTACTCGTATTCCGCCGCGGTAGTGGAGGTGGTGGTCAATCCCGTGACCGGCTGGATCACCGTCCCGAAAATCTGGATCGCCCACGACATCGGCCGCGCCCTGAACCCCACTCTTGTGCGCGGCCAAGTCGAAGGCAGCGTCTACATGGGCCTAGGCGAAGCCCTCATGGAGGAACAGGAATTCCGCCGTCTTCCCAAAAAACTCTCGCACGCCCTGGTGCACAAATTTCCGTCTATCCTCGAGTACAAAAGCCCCACCTCGCTCGACATGCCCGAAGTAATCACCGAGCTGATCGAAGAACCCGACCCTCGCGGTCCCTTTGGCGCCAAAGAAGTCGGTCAAGGTCCGCTGCTCCCGATCATGCCCGCGGTAGCCAACGCTGTTTACGACGCAGTGGGTGTGCGAATCGACGAAGTTCCCATCTCCCCAGAAAAAATCGTCAAAGCTCTCGCGGAGAAGAAAGCCGGCCGCACCCCGCGCTTCGGACCAACCCATTTTCCGCACGTCGACTGGCCGGAATCCCTTCGTGTCCCTCCCCCGTGGGAAGGCGGCGACGGCAACGCCGTGAACGATGTTCCGCGCACCAAGAAACCTCGCCCGGAGCATCCGGAAAAAGAGCAGGTACTCAGCTCATGATGCGCCTGCCCCTCTTCGAGTTCCGCGCCCCTCACACGCTCGAAGAAGCCGCGCACATCCTCGACAGCGAGCGCGCCAACGCCATGCCGCTAGCGGGCGGCACCGACCTGCTCCCCAACATGAAGCGCCGCCAACAGGTCCCGCGCATCCTGATGAGCCTCCGTTACATCGAGGATCTAACCCGCATCCAGTTCGACCATTCCGCCACCCAACTCGGCGCCTGCCTAACCCTAAGCGACATCGCCGCCGACCCCCGTTTCCGCAACGGCTTGACCGCGCTAGCCCAAGCCGCCGCCCAAGTAGCCACTCCGCACATCCGCAACATGGCCACGCTGGGCGGCAACCTCTGCCTCGACACTCGCTGCAACTACTACGACCAAAGCTATGAATGGCGAAAATCGATCGACTTCTGCCTGAAGAAAGACGGCACCACGTGTTGGGTCGCTCCAGGAAGCCCCAAGTGCATGGCCGTATCTTCGACCGACACCGCCCCTGCACTGATCGCTCTCGGCGCCCGCGTCCGCCTAGTCTCCCGCTCCGAAGAACGCGAAGTCCCCGTCGCCGATCTCTATAACAATGACGGCCTCAACTACATCCGCCGCCGGCCCGACGAAATTCTCGCCGAAGTCCTCCTCAATTCCCTGCATGGCTGGAAAAGCACCTACTGGAAGCTACGCCGCCGCGGCTCGTTCGACTTCCCCGTGTTATCCGTAGCCGCCGCAGCGCGCCTCTCGACCAACGGTGTCGTAGAGGATGCTCGTATCGTTATCGGCTCCGCAGCCTCCCGCCCGCTCGTCGCTGCAGACGCCGCAAAATCTCTTCTCGGTCGCCAGCTCCATCAAGAAACCATCGCTGAAGCCGCTGCTCTCGCCGCCCGCATCGCCAAGCCCCTCGACAACACCGACTTCGACATGAGCTGGCGCAAAAAAGTCACCGCCGAATTCGTCACCTACGCCCTCCGCGAACTCCGCGGCGACGACGTCCACGCCGAGCGCGAAAGCCTCACCCGCAATCCATCCTTCTAGCCAGTCGCAAAAACCAATCGCGAAGCGAATCCTGTCGCGCGCGGAACAAGTTCCCGGTAGGGGCGCAGCTTTATCCTGAGTGAAGCGAAGGGACGCTGCACCCCATCTCGGCACGATCTCAGCACCGCCGCGATACTGCTTTTGTATTATTGACCTCTCTCTCCCATCGCTCCCTATAATCACCTCACGGAAACTATTGCCGGACGGCAGTCGAGAACGTCCGCGCGCATAGGTTGGCCGGAGCCTTTCCCGCTCCGTGTCCAACGCCAAAAAGTCATCGTCGAGCGAAAGGTAAAACCGCATGAAGAATCTCAAGCTCTTGGTGTGTCTATCTGCGATTGCCATCTTCTCGGGCCTGCGCACCTCGGCCCAGGAAATTAGCGCGAGCATCCGCGGCACCGTGCTCGATGCCAGCGGCGCTGCCGTTTCAAACGCCGCAGTCACCGCCACCCGCGCCGAGACGCGCCTCGCGCGCACCGTTTATACCGACGCCCAGGGAACTTACACCCTCGTCGAGCTGCCCATCGGCCACTATCGCCTGGAGACCGAAGCCAAAGGCTTCCAAAAATTCATTCAAGAAGGTATCTCGCTCGACGTCAACCAGACCGCCTCCGTAACCATCCACCTGGCCGTCGGCACCGCCACCGAGCAAATCCAAGTACAAGCTAACGCTCCTCTCGTCGATACCACGGTCACCAGCCTCGGAAAGACCGTCCAGGAACGCGACGTTCTCGACTTGCCCCTCAACGGCCGCAATTTCTCCCAACTCGGCTTGCTCCAACCAGGCGTCGTCCCGATCACCCCCGGTCTCCTCGCGGCCGGCGGCAGCCTGCGCAACGGACAAGCCTACGCCGTCAACGGCCAGCGCCCTGAATCCAACAATTTTCTCATCGATGGCGCGGACAACTTCAACGGTGTGGACGGCGGCTACGTCATTCAGCCTCCCATCGATTCCATCGCCGAATTCCGCATCCTCACCCACGCCGCCAACGCCGAGTTCGGCCACAGCACCGGCTCGACCACCAACATCATCACTCGCTCGGGCACCAACGCCTTTCACGGCGCGGCCTGGGAATTCCTGCGCAACGATGCGGCGGACGCGAAAAGCTTTTTCGCCACAAGCGTCGAACCGCTAAAGCGCAACCAGTTCGGAGGCATCTTCGGCGGGCCAATCAAGCGCGACAAGACATTTTTCTTCGGCTACTACGAAGGCCTGCGCAACCGCCAGGGAGAAACCGTCAGCGCTACGGTCCCCACCGCACTCGAACGGCAGGGCGACTATTCCCAAAATTTCGACAGCCACGGCAACTTGATCCCGCTCATCAATGACTTCACCATGCAGCCGTTTCCCGGCAACAGGCTGCCGTTCGTCAATCCCTCCACCGCGGCGGTCGTGGCGCTCTTCCCGCTGCCGAACAATCCCGGCGTCGGCCCAAATGCATTCACAACGACGCAGACCCTCACCCAGAACAACGATCAGTTCGGCCTGCGCGTCGATCACTATCTGACTTCCCGCGACGTCCTGAATTTCCGTTACGTTTTCACCGAGGGGAATACGGTCGATCCGCTCTCGACTGCCGGGGCAAACGTTCCCGGCTTTCCGGTCGGTGAGGACCAGCGCGCCCAGAACTTTGTCGCCCAAGAAACCCACACCTTTTCGCCCACCCTGACCGGCGTCGCCCGACTCTCATTCCTCCGCAACAAGTTCCTTTTCGATGAGCACCTCAACCACACCACGCCGGCCAGCCTGGGTTTTCAATACGCCCCGCAACTGGATGCCGCCATCGGCCCGCCGTTTGTCCAGGTCGGCGGATACGCTTCGGTTGGCGATCCCATCACCGGGCCGCGCAACACCTACGAAAACGCTTTGGACCTTTCCGGTTCGCTGACCTGGATTCACGGGCGTCACGAAATGAAATTCGGAGGGGGTTACGGTCACGATCAGATCAACGTGCTCTTCGGCATCGCCACCAACGGTTTTTTTGTCTTCCAGCCATTTCCCGTCAGCGACGCCTTCGCCAGCCTCCTGATTGGCCAGCCGGTGTTCTTCCTGCAAGGTGGAGGGGACCCCACACGCGGCCTGCGCGGAAACTCCCTGAACGTTTACGCCCAGGACACCTACAAGATCACCTCGCGCCTAACGCTGAACGCCGGACTCCGCTACGAGTTGCCCTTCCCGTACACGGAAATTCACAACCGCACCAACCTCTTTGAGCCGGGGGTGCAATCCAAAATATTTCCCACCGCCCCTGCGGGCCTGGTGTATCCCGGTGATCCTGGCGTGCCGGCAGGCTTGATCGCCACCGAGAAGACGGCTTTCGCGCCACGCGTGGGCTTGGCCTGGGATCCCAAAGGAAACGGTCACTCGCTGGTTCGCGCGGCGTACGGCCTTTTTTATGACCCGTACTACACGGGGCAAGGCGGACCGCTTCAGACGCCCAACAGCGCGCCGCCGTTTTTGCAAACGCCGCAACTTGGTTTTCCAGTGGCAAGCTTCGCAAACCCCTTCGGCGGCGTGAACCCCTTCGCAGGCAGCGGCTTTGCCCAGCCCATGACACTGCTCACCCTCGACCCCAAGCTCCGCCTCCCCTACGCACAGGATTGGAATCTCAACGTTCAAAAGTCTTTCGGTGCCGACTGGCTCTTGGAAGTTGGTTATGTGGGCACCAAGGGCACCAAGCTTCCGCGTTTCATCGAGGGCAACCCCGCCGTCTTTGGGCCTGGCGCCACCGAAAACAACGTCGACCAGCGGCGCCTCTTCTCCGGCTGCACCCTCGGTCAGCCCACGCCCTGCAACTTTGCCTCGGTCGGCTTGATCTCCGGCATCGCCAATTCCAACTATAACGCCCTGGAGATGAGTCTGAAGAAGCGCTTCAGTCACGGGCTGTCGTTTCTAGCGTCCTACACGCTCTCCAAAACCATTGACGACGTCTCCTCCTTCAACATCACCGGCTCGGCTTCCCAGAGCGTCGCCGGCGAGAATGACCTGGCCCAAAATCCCTTTGATCTAGCAGCGGAACGCGGCAGGTCCATGTTCGACGCCCGGAATCGCTTGGTCCTCAGCTACGAGTGGAACCTCCCCTTCTGGAAGCACGCGGAACGCTGGTACCAATATGCTTTGGGCGATTGGCAGGTGAATGGCATCGCCACTTTCATGAGCGGCACGCCTTTCACCGTCTACGACTCGCAAGACGTGGACCTGCAAGGCGGCGCCCCGGAAATCTCCGGCTTCTCCAGCAACCGCCCCAATCTCGTCGGAAATCCCAACTCCGGCCCACGCACGCCGCAGCAATGGTTCAACACCGCCGCCTTCCAGCGCCTCGACCCCGTCGCGCAAGCCGGCCAATTCGGCAACGAAGGCCGCAACGTCCTGCAAGGACCCGGATATCAACAATGGGACTTCTCCGCGATCAAAAACATCGCGATTCGCGAGTCCAAGACTCTCCAGTTCCGCGCGGAATTCTTCAACATCTTCAATCACGCCAACTTCCGCTTGCCGAACAACGACATCAGCTCGCCCGACTTCGGCAAAATCTCGGAGGCCCAACCCGGCCGCCTCGTCCAACTGGCGCTGAAATTCCTCTTCTGAGAAGCGGAGCTCCGCCCATCCCGCGCCTCCAAAGCTGTCCATCCGCTAGGTCGCGAGTCAGTTTATGACTAGCCGGAAGCGGGCAGTGATATACTCCCGCGCCAGCCATGAGTTGTCCTGCCTGCGGAAGTGAAGTCCCGGGCGCAGCGCGCTTTTGCCCTTCCTGCGGCAGCGCGGTCGATGGCGGCTCCGGGCCCACACTGGGGCCTGAAAAAGCCGCTCCCCACACGCCTGATTTGCCTGGCGCTTCACCGCGCAAGCGGCGCCCCTCTCCCAGTGGCAGGATTTCCTCTTCCTCCGACTCCTTCGATGGCGCGCGCTTCATCCCTGGCACGATCCTCGAGGATCGCTACCGCATCGTGGCCATGGCCGGACGCGGCGGCATGGGCGAAGTCTATCGCGCGGAAGACCTCAAGCTCAGCCAAACCGTGGCGCTGAAATTCCTCCCGGAATCGATCGCGCAGGACGGTGTTGGCTTGGCCCGCTTTCACCGCGAAGTCCGCATAGCCCGGCAGGTCTCCCACCGCAACGTCTGCCGCGTCTTCGACATCGGCGAGGCGGATGGCCTCCCGTTCCTCACCATGGAGTATGTCGACGGCGAAGACTTGGCCACGCTGCTTCGCCGCATCGGGCGGCTGCCTTCGGATAAGGCCCTCGAAGTGGCCCGGCAGATTTGCGCCGGCCTCGCCGCCGCCCATGAACACGGCGTGATCCACCGTGATCTAAAACCCGCCAACGTCATGATCGACGGCCGCGGCAAGGTGCGCATCACCGATTTCGGCCTGGCTGGCGTGGCCGGCACATTTCGCGCGGAAGAATCACGCGCCGGCACACCCGCCTACATGGCGCCCGAGCAACTGACAGGCAAAGACGCCTCGGTTCAGAGCGACATCTATGGGTTGGGCCTGGTGCTCTACGAGGTCTTCACCGGAAAGCGCGCCTTTGAGGCCGCCTCGCTCGCCGATCTGCGCCGCGCCCAGGAACACTCGTCGCCGACGAATCCCTCGCTCCTCGTGAAAGACATCGATCCCATCGCCGAGCGCGTGATCCTGCGCTGCCTGGAAAAAGACCCGGCAAAGCGGCCCGCAACCGCGTTACAGGTCGCGGCCGCCCTGCCCGGCGGCGACCCGCTCGCCGCCACGCTGGCGGCAGGGGAAACGCCGTCGCCCGAGATGGTCGCCGCTTCGGGAGAATCCGAAGCCTTGCGTCCCTCGGTAGCTTGGCTGTTGCTGGCGGGCATCATTGTGTCCTTCACCGCGGCGATCCTGTTGAGTGCTCAAACTATGCTCTACCGGCGCGTGCCGCTCGAAAAACCGCCCGAGGCGCTGGCCGAGCACGCGCGGAATATTCTGCAGAGTGTCGGCTATTCCGAGCCGCCGGTGGATACGGCGATGGGGTTCTACGAGGGGAAAGAGTTTCTACGCTATATCTCGGAACACGACAAATCGAAAACGCGCTGGGACAACCTCGATACCGGGGCGTTTGTGTTTTGGTATCGCGGCAGCCCGCGGCCGCTTGCGGCTCGTGCTTCTTTTCTCTTCTCGAATGCGCCCATATTAGGATCCGTATGGACAGATGACCCGCCGCTCGATAAGTCCGGGATGACGCTGGTCAGCCTCAATCCGCGCGGCCGCCTCACGCAGTTAGTCGCAGTTCCTCCGCAGGTGGAGATGCCCGCAGGCGCCGCAGTGTCACCGGACTGGGCCCCCCTGTTCTCTGCCGCAGGGCTCGATCCCTCCCAGTGGCCGCCGGCGCAGCCGATGTGGACGCCTCCCGTTTATAGCGACGCGCGGGCGGCGTGGACAGGGTCCCTGGCCGAGCGCCCCGGTATTCCGATGCGTATAGAGGCCGCGGCATTCCGGGGCAAGCCCGTGTACTTCGAGTTGATTGGCCCTTGGACCCGCCCCGAACGCATGCAGCCGTATCAGCCGACCCGTGGCGAACGGGCAGCTGTGATGGTTTTCATACTGGTGTTGCTTTTGGTGCTGGTGGTCAGCGCAGTACTTGCACGGCGGAACCTGCGTTTGGGCCGCGGCGATCGCCCCGGAGCTTCTCGTCTCGCGGCTTTTATTTTTGCGGCTTGGTCGGTCGCGGTCTTCTTTGGCGCGCACCACGTCCCGAACTTCGCCGAACTCGGGATCTTCATCGAGTTTTTCGCTTGGGGACTGGGCTGGTCCTGTTTTATGTGGGTTCTCTACGTTGCTTTGGAGCCACATGTGCGTCGCCGCTGGCCCGCCACCCTGGTCTCCTGGAGCCGCTTGTTGGCGGCGCACGGCTTTCGCGATCCACTGGTGGGACGCGACGTTCTTGTTGGTTGCCTGCTAGCGGCGTTTACGCTTGCTCTTCCCAGATTCACGTGGTTTGTTCCCTCCTGGCTCGGCTATCCCCCGCCGCAGCCATCTTCAGGGCCAGAATGGCAGTTTCTGGGGGCCCACGCGATAGTTGCCCATGTAGCCCTCGCCTTGATGTTTGCCCCTTTTTTCTGGCTTGTGTTGCTGTTTGTATTATTCCTTTTCCGGGCCTTGCTGCGCAACGAGTGGGCGGCAGCGGTCGCCTGGGTTCTTCTATTTACGCTTTGTTTCCCACTCAGCTTTGATCTGCCTGGCTGGCTGGGCGCTCTGTTCTTTAGTAGTCTTGCCGTGTTTGTCATGATCCGTTTTGGCTTGCTGGCGCTGGTCGCTAATTTCATGGTCGTCAATATCCTGCAGAACTTTCCCCTGACGACCCAGGGCTCTGCTTGGTATTCAGGCATCAGTCTGACCGGAATTCTGCTGATGGCCGTTATGGTGTTCTACGGCTTCCGCACCTCTCTCGGAGGCCGGCCGGTTTTCGGAGGTGCCGTGCTCGAGGAGTGAGCCGGACCTGCCGTCGGCTGATCGGGCACTGACCTACGGCACATCTACACCGCAGCCTTAGGCGCAAGCCCAAGGCTCTGCTACCATGCGGCGCGATGACCGACCACCCAGCTCACAAAGTCGCCGCAGACCCCGCGAATTCCGTAACCGCTGTTGAGCGCGAATCCGGGCTCCATCGCAAACTCGCTCCCCGCCAAGTAACTACGATCGGCCTCGGCTGTACCATCGGCACCGGCCTGTTCCTCGGCAGCGCCATCGGCGTAAAACTCGCTGGACCCGCCGTCATCGTGAGTTTCATCGGCGGCGCCTTCGTGGCCCTCACGGTCATGTGGGCCCTCGCTGAAATGTCCGTCGAGCATCCCACCGCGGGCGCCTTCGGTCTACACGCGCAAATGTATCTTCATCCTTGGGCGGGATTCGCGATTCGCTACACCTACTGGCTCTGCCTGGTGGTCATCATCGGCAGCGAAGTCGTCGCCGCCGCTATCTACTGCCAATACTGGTTTCCCAACGTGCCGCCATGGCTCTGGATCGCCGGTTTTTCCCTGGCCATGATCTACATGAACACGTTAAGCATCGAAAGTTTCGGCACCATCGAATATTGGTTCGCGATGATCAAGGTGGTCACCATCGCCGTCTTTCTGATTCTCGGCGCCGCCCTTCTTCTTGGCTTTGGATTTCCCCGCGTCGGCGCCACCAACTACACCGCCCACGGCGGCTTTGCGCCACATGGCGGTTCGGGCATCCTCCTCGGCGTTACCATGGCGATCTTCAGCTATCTCGGTCTCGAAATTGTCGGCACCACCGCCGGCGAAGCGGCCGACCCGAAAACCGCGGTTCCCCGCGCCCTTCGCCGCACTCTGTTCACCCTCGTGCTGTTCTACGTGGGCAGCCTGACCATCGTCGTCGGCATCGTCCCCTGGAATCAGATCGATCTCGTGCAAAGCCCCTTCGTCCGCGTCTTCGAAACCGTCGGCATTCCCGCCGCGGGACATATCATGAATTTCGTGGTCCTCACCGCCGCGCTCTCCGCGGCCACCGTCAACGTCTACTTCACCTCGCGCATGCTTTTTTCCCTCTCCCGCAACGGATACGCCCCCGCCGCTCTCGGCGGCCTCAACAAGCGCGGCATGCCGGTCCCCGCGGTCCTAGTCTCCAGTCTTGGCATGGCCGCCGCCTTGATTCTTTCCCAGCTCTTTCAGAACACCGCCTTCGTCTTCATGATCGGCGTCGCCTTCTTCGGCGGGCCGTTCATCTGGATCATGATCCTACTCACCCATCTCGCCTTCCGTCGCACCACCTCCCGCGCGGGAAAAAACATCCTCCGCTTCGCTCCGCCAGGTCCATGGAGTTCCCTCTTCGGCCTCGCCGCCCTCCTCGGCGTCCTCATTTCCACCTGGTGGGTCCCCAGCTTCCACATCACGCTCCTCGCCGGCCCTCCATGGCTCCTGTTCATCACCCTGTGCTATTTCGCATCCAAGCGATGGTCTGCCGGCTCGCCTTCCGCCGGTTCAACAGAAGAGCCTTTGTAGGGGCGGGGCTCAGCCCCGCCCGGCCGATCAACGTGCAACTCATATGCACCCAGCCGGATCGCAAGTCAGGAGGTTCTCTCCCACGTACTTATGCCAACGTGCGTCATCGGCTGGCAGGCGGCACGATGCCGTTCGCGCGCAGGTACTCCACCATCTGACCGTAGTGATCGTAAGAATGCGCGATGGCGTCCACGGCCAGCCCCAGACGGGTCTTCTCCCAGGTACCGGACGCACCCTGGATCGGTTCTACGATGTTCCTCTCATCGACCGTCCCCACCGCCTTGTGCAGGTACGCGAACGAGCCCTTCAAATGCTCCATGATCTCCGCTTTCGTCTTGACGGAATCCGGCGCGCTCTCGCTCTTCGTCCCCACCGTTCCCGCGGGCGGCTTCTCGCCCAAGATTCGCGCACCCAGCTGGTAATTTGCCGCGGCCAGATGCTTCACCTGTTCCGCGAAGGTCCGTGCACCATGGAATTCCCCACTGGTCGGCGCAAACGAGTACTTGCCCTCAGGCATGGCATCCGCGGCTGGAACGATTTCCCGCTCCGCGTTGGCGACCATCAGGTCCAGCACTTGGCCAGCGCCGAGATGCTCCGCTGCTTTATCCATTTGCCCCAGCGCCAACCCGCAACTTGCCAGCAAAAACAGCGACGCGAGTGTCCAGTTCTTCTTTTTCCGATTCATAGCCAATCTCCCTTCGTTGACCCAACGCGGTCATCCCCAACAGCCTAGGAGTTCAAGTCCGCTTTAAGTCAAGAGGGTTTTGGCCCTCTCCCCTTCCGTCTTTCGTTTTTCGTCGCCCCTTCCAAGGCCGCGCTCATACCAAAAACATCCCCCGAATCGCCGTCCCGGTGTACAATGCCGCGCGGCCAGAATCACAATCCCGGGTCCCGGGCCCTACCAACGGAAAACAGCGGGCTGAGCGCGATGGTAAAATTCTGCACAACCGGACACCGGCATCAGCGCCACGCTCCTTTTTGGAAGGATGAGCGGACAAAGAATCGGCAGCGGAGGCAACGGAGCTTGGCTCCTCCCAACGACAGACACTTCACGGCAAGAGTCATCGAACGCAAGGATCTCTCCGAAGACTTGTGGCTGATCCGCGTGGACCCCGGAGGCCCCTTCTCCTTCAAGGCCGGCCAATACGCCACCCTCGGCGTCGATCACCAAGGCCAGCGTATCGAGCGCGCCTATTCCATCGTCTCTTCTCCCTACGAAGAAGGCACTCTGGAATTCTTCATCGAACTCGTCCCCCAAGGTGCTCTCACTCCCCATCTCTACAAGCTCCATGTCGGCGACACCCTCCTCTGCCGCAAAATTTCCAAGGGCCGCTTCACCCTCGACCTGAGAAGTGGCCGCACCAATCACCTGTTGCTCGCCACCGTCACCGGCATCGCCCCCTTCGTCAGCTACGTGCGCACCCTGTATCGCGACTGGAAATCCGGCTCCAGCCCCATGCCTGGCAATCACAAATTCTTCTGCCTCCAAGGCGGCAGCCGCTCTTGGGAATTCGGCTATCGCGAAGAACTCGAACGCATCGCCGCCGAAGTTCCCTGGTTCAAATTCGTAGCCACCATCAGCCGCCCCTGGGAAGACGCCTCCTGGACCGGCGAGACCGGCCGCGTCGACCATCTCGTCCGCAAATACATCGATCAATGGGGACTTCAGCCCACCGACACCACCGGCTACCTCTGCGGCCATCCCAGCATGTGCGAAAACGGCCAAGGCATCCTCTCTCGCGCCGGCTGGCAAAAAGGTTCTTTGTTCGAGGAAGTTTATTTTGTTCCCGGCAAAGCGGCGGGAGCTGAGTAACGCGTCACAAAAAGTGCTCGCAGCTTTGAGCGCGCAGTCTTTCGCCGTATCGCTGTAACTGTGGCCAGACACTGTCCGGCGAAGCCGAGAGTTCTGAGTTTTGCTTCAAGGGCCCGGAGTACGGAGGCATTCTTTGCGTACCCGCTTGCAACCCGGTGTACAATGCCGCCCGGTCGGGATTGCCAAACGCAAATCCCGCTTGGCTTTTTCAGTTTTGGAGGCAGCTTCATGATCGTCGGTGTTCCCCGAGAGACCTTCCCAGGGGAGCGGCGCGTCGCCCTGGTGCCCGCGGTAATCCCCACTCTGGCCAAGGCCGGTCTCGAAGTTGTGGTCGAGGCCGGTGCCGGCGCCGAAGCCGGCTATCTCGACGCCGACTACGCCGCCAAGGGCGGAAAAATCATCCCGGATCGCGCCGAAGTCTTCCGCCTCGCGGACATCGTCACCCAGGTCCTCTGCTACGGCTCCAACGACAGAACCGGCAAAGCCGACCTCCCGCTCTTCCACAACGGCCAAGTCCTCATGGGATTCCTGCGCCCACTGGGCTCTGCGGAGACGATCCAGGATATTGCCGGCAAAGGCGTCACCTCTTTCTCCATCGAGTTGATGCCCCGCACCACCCGAGCGCAAAGCATGGACGCCCTCTCGTCCATGGCCACCATCTCCGGCTACAAAGCCGCCTTAATCGCCGCGGACACCCTCCCCAAGATGTTCCCGATGCTCACCACCGCCGCCGGAACGATCACCCCCGCCCGTGTTCTGATCCTTGGCGTCGGCGTCGCCGGACTGCAAGCCATTGCCACCGCCCGCCGCCTGGGCGCCGTAACCTCCGCTTACGACTTGCGCCCCGCCGTCAAAGAACAAGTACAAAGCCTAGGCGCCCGCTTCGTAGAGCTCCCCATCGAGGCCAAAGACGCGCAAGACGCCCGCGGCTACGCCACCCAGCAAGACGAAGCCTTCTACCGCCGCCAGCGCGAACTCCTCGGCAAAGTCATTGCCGAGCACGACGTAGTCATCACCGCCGCGGTAGTCCCGGGCAAAAAATCCCCGGTGCTGGTCACCAAAGAAATGGCCGAAGGCATGGCCCCCGGCTCCATCCTGGTCGACCTGGCCGCCGAGCGCGGGGGCAACTGCGAACTCACTCAACCCGGCGAAAAAATCGTCCACAACGGCGTCACCATCTTCGGTTGGTTCAATCTAGCCAGCACCGTCCCCTACCACGCCAGCCAGATGTACGCCAAGAATCTCACCACCTTCCTGCAGCTCCTCGTAAAGGAAGGCAAGCTCCAGCTCAACACCAAGGACGACATCATCCGCGAGACTCTGCTGACCCACGGCGGCGAAGTCGTCAACGCCAGACTGCGCGAATTTTTCTCCATGCCGGCCCTGGCCACCAAGGAGGAAGCACAAAAATGAAGCTGGACCTGATCACCAGCCTCTACGTTTTTATGCTGGCAGCTTTCATCGGCTTTGAAGTCATCCGCCGCGTGTCGCCGCTGCTGCACACCCCGCTGATGTCGCTGACCAACGCCCTGGACGCCATCGCCGTAGTCGGCGCCATCGTCCTCGCGGGCGAGCACAAAATGGGCGCCGACCCCAAGAACACCATGGCCGCCGTCCTCGGCACCATTGCCATCGTCGCCGCCACCAGCAACATCGTCGGCGGCTTCATCATCACCGATCGCATGCTCAAAATGTTCAAATCCAGCGGGCCCAAAAAACCATGAACAACCTAATGGGCGCCGACACCCTAATCGAAATCACCTATCTCATCGCCAGCGCACTCTTCGTTCTTTCGCTAAAATGGCTGAGTTCCCCGGCCACCGCCCGCCGCGGCGTCTTTGCCGGCGAAGCAGGCATGGCCCTAGCGATCGCCGGCACCCTGCTGCACAAGGGCATAGTCGACTTCCGGTTTATCGCCATCGCCCTGGTCCTAGGCACCGTCATCGGCATCCCGCTAGGCAAAGTGGCCATGACCGCGGTCCCGCAGCGGACCGCGTTAAGCCACGCCTTCGGCGCCCTCTGCGTAACCCTAGTGGGCACCGCGGAGTTCTATCTCCGCGCCCCCGACATCACCCCATTCATGATGGGCGTCCTCTCGATGGAGGTCATCCTAGGCTCGCTCACGCTAACCGGCAGCCTCATGGCCGCAGGCAAGCTCCAAGAAGTACTCCCGCAGCGCCCCATCACCTATAAAGGGCAGAACTTCGTCAACCTGGGTCTCCTCGCGATCTCGATAATCATCGCCGGCATCCTGGTAGTTCACCCCGAAGATATGTATCTCTTCCCAGCCATGATCATCATTCCCCTGATTTTCGGCGTGATGATGATCATTCCCATCGGCGGGGCGGACATGCCCACGGTCATTTCGCTGTTGAATTCCTATGCCGGACTTTCCGCCGCGGCCATGGGCTTCGTGCTGGGCAGCAAGCTGCTGATTATCGCCGGCGCGCTTGATGGGGCTTCGGGCTTTATTCTCTCTGTCAACATGTCCAAGGCCATGAACCGCTCGTTCTCCAACGTGCTCTTCGGCGCCTTCGGCCAAGAGCAGCCCAAGGCTGCCGCAGGCGAGCAAGAAGCCCGCTCGGTCAAGAGCGCCACACCCGAAGAAGCCGCAGGTATTCTCGCCGCCGCCAGCAAGGTAGTTATCGTCCCCGGCTACGGCATGGCCGTAGCCCAAGCCCAGCACAAAGTCCGCGAAATGTACGATCTGCTCACCAAAAAGGGCGTCGAGGTCACCTTCGGCATTCACCCGGTAGCGGGCCGCATGCCCGGCCACATGAACGTCCTCCTGGCAGAAGCCGACATCCCCTACGACAAGCTCCTCGAAATGGATCAGGTCAACGGCGACCTCCCGCAAACCGACGTAGCCCTGGTAATCGGCGCCAATGACGTAACCAACCCCGCCGCCCGCACCGACGCCAGCAGCCCCATCTTCGGCATGCCCATCCTCGACGTAGACAAAGCCCGCACGGTAATGGTGATCAAGCGCAGCATGGCCGCAGGCTTCGCCGGTATCGACAACCCTCTCTATTATCTGGACAACACCCTAATGCTCTTCGGCGACGCCAAAAACTTCGTAGGCGGCATAGTCCGCGAACTAAGCGGCGGCGACTCCCACGGCTAACCCAGCAATGCCAATCTGGCGTCGCCTCAAACCTGTGGGGGCACAGCATGGCTGTGCCCGCTCATTGTCTGTCAGCGCCGGCTAGCTCTCCGCCTCATTGTAGGGGCGGGTCTCGTTTACCTTGAGTTTTGAAGGGTCCCGTGCCGGCCGCAGGCTCAACCCATCCTTCGTCGCAGATAGGTGGAGCCCCGCCTAGCCACCAACACTCTTCGTTTGTAGGGGCACGGCATCGCCGAGCCCGCCGCCCATGCGCCGACCTCAACGGTACAACCTCGCTCCGCCTAATCCCCTCAATTCAATTCACTTAGCTTGACAAGCGCCGTGATACGAATAGAATGATTCTCAATATATCCCGTCCACAATTATCAAATCACGTTCTCCTTACCCAGGTCCGAGGAGGCGCCATGAAAAGACCGCTGCTCATTTTCCTTTCCCTTGTTGGGTGGTCCTCGCTTGTTGCCTGTGGCGGCGGCAGCTCCAGCCCGGGTGGCGGAGCAAATCCTCCCACGGTCATGCTCTCGGAGTCGGCCCAAACCATCAAGGCAGGTGAGTCCATGACGCTCACGTGGTCGAGCGCAAATGCCACTGCATGCACGGCCTCCGCGAACCCAACCGAACCCGATTGGTCCGGATCCCAAATGATTTCCGGCTCGCAAACCGTAACGCCCGCCGTAGCCTCAGGCACAGTCTCTTATATGCTGATGTGCACCGGCGCCGGCGGAGAGGCCTCCGGTGTCGCTTCGCTGGCGGTTCAGGCCGGACCTCTAAACATCGTCACCGCTTCGCTGCCCAGCGGCATCACCGGATTCCGCTACTTTCCGCATTGTTTGCAGTTCCACTGTCGGCAGCTTCAGTATGGCTTTCAACTCGCCAAATCGGGTGGTATCCCGCCCTTTGTATGGAGTTGGACTGCGGCAACGGGCTCCTCATTACCCCTGGGATTGACTCTATCCTCAGGAGGCCTTCTAGGCGGCACACCCACACTCGCCGGCACCTACAACGTTGTTGTCACCCTAAGTGACTCCGAGTCTCCGGTAGTGCAAGCGACTGCCAACCTCTCCCTGTTCGTCCACAATCCGCCGCCTCCCTCTATTACCACCGTCACGCCCCCGGTCGACGGCGTCAACCTGCCTTACAACTTCACCTTCCAAGCAACCGGAGGCCTTCCGCCGCTTTCTTGGAGCGAGAATGGAATGCTGCCACCCGGCCTGTCCTTCAGCTCCACCGGCGTCCTTTCCGGCACGCCCACCGCGACCGGCTCCTTCCCCATCACGGTTACGGTAGAAGACGCCCTTTTGCAAAGCTCTGGCCCGCAAAATTTCACCGTTCAAATTTCCTTACACGGCTTCCAGGCTGCCGCCAGAATGGCCACCGCGCGTCAGGCGCACACCGCAAGTCTTCTCGCCAACGGCAAAGTCCTCGTGGCTGGCGGACTGGACAGCACCGGATCCGAGAGCGCCACCGCTGAGTTGTTTGATCCCGCCGCCGGAACTTTTGCTTCCACCGGCAGTATGCAGACACCCCGCCAGGCTCACACCGCGACCTTGCTCAACAACGGCAAAGTGCTCGTCACCGGTGGCGGCATCGCGCCCACTGCAACAGCCGAACTCTTCGATCCAACCACCGGAACGTTTACGACCACCGGCGTCATGCACACCGCGCGGTCCTCGCATACCGCCACTTTGCTCAACGACGGCAAAGTGCTCATTACCGGTGGCGGCACCAACACCGCGGAGTTGTTTGACCCGTCCAGCGGAACCTTCACGCTTACCGGCAATATGTCCACCTCGCGGACATTTCACTCCGCCACCTTGCTCGCCAGCGGCAAAGTTCTCGTCGCCGGTGGATTCGGCTCCGACGGATCGGGCTTGGCCACCGCTGAGCTGTTCGATGAAACCAGCGGAACCTTCGCGGCAACCGCCAATATGCTCACCGCCCACTCTGCCCACACCGCAACTTTGCTCAATGGTGGAAAAGCCCTCATCGCCGGCGGGCTCGATCTCACCGGCAACCCCGGCGCTACCGCTGAGCTCTTCGACCCCATCGCCGGCACCTTCTCGGCCACCGGCAGCATGGCTGACCCGCGCCAATTGCATACCGCCACGTTGCTAAACGACGGCACCGTTCTCATTGCCGGGGGACTCAACTCGAACACCATTTCCGCGGCGGAACTCTTCGATCCCACCACGGGAACCTTTACGTCCACAGGCGCCATGACCGCCGTGCGAGCCGCACACGCGGCCACGTTGCTCGGCAACGCCACCGTCCTGGTAACCGGCGGCCGCAACGAGAACGGTACCTCCCAGTCCACTTCAGACCTGTATCAGTAGCTCACAAGTGGCGGGGGTTGGTGCGAGGGGACAATGGACTTTTCATTTTTCAGTCACTCCGATTTGATCGAACGAACAAACCTTCCCTCATTCACGAGTTAGAACGACAAGGAGGGTGCCCCGGGTTCGGTGTGGGAACCCGGGTCTTGGGGTTGTCATTTTCTCTGGCACTGAGGGCCGCGTGGTGTGTTCCCTTCAGGATGCTTGCGCCGCTTCCATGAATTGCCTCACCGTGACAATCGAGATGCCTTGATAGCCGGCGAGTTTCAGCAAATGCCGGTCGCCGCTGACGATCAGGTCGGCCCTTCCCTTCACGGCGCATTCCAGCACCCGGTTATCGTCCGGATCGTCGGTTATGACGTTCAGCGCCTCACCGGGTTCCACAACCTCGGCAACATTTTCCAGTCTGGCGCGCACCAAGACGGTGTCCTCCGGCGACACTCCGAATTTCTCCCGGAGCTTCTCGTCGAGTTCGTCAAGCAGGACCGGAGAGATGAGGAGTGTGAAGGATCGCAGAAACGCCAGATCGAGAAGAGAACCGGGCAGGCCGCCAAACATCAAGGCGGAGACATACACGTTCGTATCCAAAACCACCCGGCTCATCGACGCTTGTCGCGGCGGTGCTCATCGGACAGGTGCTCGACATCGGCTTCGCTCGTGATCCCCAGCGCCCTGCCCCTGGCGCGGGTACGCGCAACGAGACCCTCCCATTGGGAATCCGGCGTCATATAACGCCGCAGGGCCTCGCGGAACAGCTCGCTCATGGTCCGATGTTCGCGCGTCGCCAGCTCCTGAGCTTTGAGCAGCAACTCGGGCGGCAGAGTGATCGAGACGGTTTTGGCGGTACGCATGATAGCATTGTAAAACACTGACAGACAATGTCAAGCATGGTCCTAGATATTCTAGGTGTCGGTTCTACACCAGGGGGTTGACCTGGGCGGCTCCAACATGCCGAACCTTCGACCAGACTGAGCCCCGCAAGAAACTCCATCGAATCAAACTCTTACAGAAAGGGGGCTGGGGTCTTTACCGATGCTTAGCGGCGGCGCAGGCGGAGTCGAAATCGGAGCGCGAACCTGGGTGCAGGGTCAGTTGGAGAGGCGTGCCGGCGGCGGGGCGTTTGTGCGGGTCGCCCACGTAGACCGTGCCGTCGGGGTTGAAGGCGCGCGCCATGCTCCCGCGATCGTCCAGAACCAGGTCGGGATTGTGCCACGCGCCGTAGAAAGAGAAACCTAGCCGGGAGCCTTGGTTGGTGCCGAGAAAATTCAGCCGCTCCCCGAGGGACAGGGTGAAGGGCTCTCCGTCGGTGTTCACACCGATGCGGCGGTTGAGGAAGCCGCCACCGACCCGCAAGTTGCTGAAGCTTTCGCCCCGGGGCGTGCATACGGCACCGGAGCCGCTGATCGAGTTGGGCATGCCCCAACTGCCGCGCCGCGCCGGCTGCATCTGCACGAACACGATGTAGTCCCCGGCGGGCGAATGCGTGCGTCCCCAGCCTTGCCACTGGGGAAGAATGTGGAATTGCCCGCCAAGGTAGAAGGCCCAGGGAGTGAATACGGCGGCAATCGCCAGCACGAGAACCGGGGCCAGCACAAAAAGGCCCAGCAAGCTCCGAAACAGGCCCCCGAGGCAGCCGGGCCGCGACCTCTGGGGATTGGGCATGATGCTCATAGACGATTCGCTGCGCACAGTTTAGCGAATGTACGAGAAAAAAAGAGCGAAGAGTTTGCGAGTGGAAGAAGCCAGCGTCGAGCGGCGGAACGCTCAGATGGATTCTTGCGTCGAGCGCCAGGAGGCAATTCAGGAACGTTCCGAACGATTTCTGCTTCTCTGTGTCCTCTGCGTCTCTGTGATCTCTGCATTAAGTCTTTTTCTTTCTTCACAGGCCGACGGGAGCCTAAGAGCTACGTAACTAAATCGCAACAAGTACTATTGGCCGGGGTTGGCGCGTCGGCAAGAATGGGAGCGTTGTGAATCCAAGAAAACTTTGGGCCGCGGAGCAGATCCCGCGACACGCCTGGAGCCTGGGGAGCTTCATGAAGCTACGAAATTGCATCTTGTTTCTTTCGCTGCTGGCCGGCGGCTCGGCTCACGCGGCCACCACCGGCTACGCTGCCTGCGGCACCTACACTTCCTACGTGCTGTTCTACAAGGACGCCGACGGCTACGAGGAGCTCGGCAAATTGCGCTGCGGCGAAAAGGTCGAAATCCTCACTCGCTGGGTGGAATATTTCCAGATTCGCACCGTCGACGGCAGAATCGGCTGGGTGCATTACGCCGAAATTTCCAACACTCCTCCGCAAGTGCAAGGCTCGACGAATTTTGGCCTGACTGATTCCGGCAAAGCGCGCGTGGATGTGGTTCCCTCGCTGACCAACGCCAACATTTTAAAGATGCACACCATGAAGCTGGGCGCCGACGTTATTGTCGCCAAGATTCAAGGTTCGCCCTGCGAGTTTGACACCTCGCCAACGGCTTTGCAGAAGCTCAAGGCCGCGGGTCTGCCCGACAAAGTGATTCTGGCCATGGTGACAGCGCCGCTGGCTTCCGCGCCGCCCGCCCCCAAGGTGCCGGAAATCGTCGAAGTCAAGATTCCCGGCGGCACGAAGATTGAGATGGCGCTTAACCTGAACTTTTCCTCAGCCGACGCCCGCGAAGGCCAGATCGTGTTGATGACCGTGGCGGAAGACGTGGTCATCAATGGAGTGAAGGCCATCCAAAAAGGCTCCGAGGCGCACGCCCGAGTGATCGAGGTCAAGCAGCCGGCATTCATGAACCGCCCGCCCGGCTCGATCTCCTGGTCCATGGACTACGTGACCGCGGTAACTGGCGAACACATTGCGGTAAACTTTTTTTCCACGGAAACGACCACCAATCCAACCAGCGGCTTCATGGGCTCGGCGGGACCTTCCTGGGAATTTCACAAAGGCAAGCCGATAACGGTAGCGGCCGGCCAGCGATTTGAAGCGGTGGTGCACAACAACTCCGTGCTGCGGATTCCTCCGGCGCTGGCCGCGACGCTAGCGGCAAGCCAAGCGCCAGCCGGCTCCAGCAGCTCCGCTTCCGCAGCGGGCGGTGGCGCCAACCAACCGCCGCAAGCCCCGGCGCAACCCGCAGCCAAACCGTAAAAAAATAGAAATTGCCGGAGACCGGGTGTTTTGCCACATCGGCAAAACACTTGGTCTTTTTTTCCCCGCGCCCAGCGCCACGTCGGAATTTCTTTCTCCGCCGAGCTGGCGTAACTGTCGAAGCTTTTTCTTGACGGACCGGGAAAACAGCGGCAGCATCATTCCACGAATAGCTTGCGTCGAGTTTCATCGCTGCGTGTTTCGCCGGCGCTGCTCGATGTAGCTCAACCTTCATACCAGAGCGAGGTACTTTTACTTGTCAGCCGCGAATAGCTCCTCCCGTTGTGTCCGCGGGTTTCGACGATCGCTTGCCGCCGGATTTTTGCTGCTGGTCCTCCTTGCTGCGCGGCCGGCTTGCGTTTCGGCACAAGCTGCGCGGCATCCTTTGGATGGACTGACGGCGACGGAGTATTGGTCGGCTGTGGATACGTTGCGCGCTTCGGGGCATGTGGATACCAACACTCGGTATCCGTTCATCACGCTGCGGGAGCCGCCGAAGGAGGAAGTGCTGCAATGGAAGCCGGGGCAATCTTTGCGCCGCGAGGCGTCGGTGGTGGTGAAACAAGGTGCAAAGACGTTCGAAGCGATCGTGGATGTCATCGGGAAGAAATTGATTTCGTGGAAAGAAGTGCCGGGAGTGCAGGCCAACCTGCTCGATGAAGAAACAATCGGTGTGAGCGACGCAGTGAAAGAGATTCCGGAATGGCAGGCGGGCATGAAACGCCGCGGCATAACGGATTTTTCGACGGTGGTGTGCTTCGGCAATTCTCCCGGATATTTCGGCACGCCGGAGGAACAAGGGCGCAGGCTGTTGAGAATCGTTTGCATGGATCGCCGCAACGTGTGGGAGGCCGACAGCCGCCCCATCGAGGGGCTGGTGGTCGTGTGGGATGCGAACGAGAAAAAAGTGGTGCGAGTCATCGACACCGGAGTCGTACCGGTGCCGCGGACGCCCGGGGACTTCGATGAAGGATCGGTCGGTGCCCTCCGCGATGTGCCAACGCCCATCAGCGTGCAACAACCGCTGGGCCCGAGCTTTAAAGTGCAAGGGCACGAGGTCAACTGGCAGAAGTGGAATTTCCATTTCCGGATCGACCGGCGCTTGGGGCTGATCGTTTCCAACGTGGGATATGCCGACGAAGGCAAATTGCGGTCGATACTGTACGAAGGATCGCTTTCGGAAATTTTTGTTCCGTACATGGACCCGTCCGAGAATTGGTATTGGGCGAGTTACTTCGATCCGGGCGAGTTTGCGAATGGGTTTTCGTCGCCGCTGGAGCCGGGCGCGGACTGTCCCGAGAATGCGGTGTACTTCGATCAGATTTATGCGGACGACAAAGGCCTGCCGCAGCTCGGTCCGCGGGCGGCGTGTCTGTTCGAACGCTACAGCGGGGACATGGCATGGCGGCACACCGGGCATTCCGATCCGATCGAGAGCCGCAAGAAGCGCGACTTGGTGCTCCGTACCATCGCTACTTTCGGAAATTACGACTACGTTTTCGATTGGGTTTTCCGGCAGGACGGGGTCATTCACGTGGCCGTGGGCGCCACGGGACTGGACGAGATGAAAGGCGTGATCCCCAAGAACGCGGACGAAGACCACGACGGGCGCGCCGAAGCATACGGGCGGTTCATTGCGGAGAACACCGTGGCTCCAGATCACGATCACTACTTTAATTTTCGGCTGGATTTTGATGTGGACGGCACGGCGAATAGCTTCGTGAGGGATCAGCTCAAAGTGGAGAAACTGCCGGCGGGGAGCGCGAGAAAGAGCGTGTGGGTGGCCAAGCCGGAAATCGCCAAGACGGAAAAGCAAGCGAAGCTGCACATGAGCATGGAGCAGCCGGAGCTCTGGCGGGTCATCAATCCTAACGTGAAGAGCGCGCTGGGGCATCCGGTCGGCTATGAAATTATGCCCGGAGACAACGCGATGTCGCTGATGCTGCCGGAAGATTACCCGCAACGGCGCGCGGGATTCATTGACTACCAATTGTGGGTGACGCCGTTTCAAGAAGGTGAGCGCTACGCGGCGGGCGACTATCCTACGCAAAGCAAGGGCGGCGATGGATTGCCGGCGTGGACCAAGGCGGACAGGAAAATTGAAAATACGGACATCGTGCTGTGGTACACCATGGGCTTTCATCATGTACCGCACTCCGAGGATTTCCCGGTGATGCCCACGATGTGGCACGAATTCGAGCTGCGGCCTTACAATTTTTTCTCACGGAATCCGGCGGTGGATTTGCCGAAGCAGCCGTGAAAAGGTGACGACTGATTTATCCGTTCTTATTGTTTTGCGTGCTTGCGTCTGCTGTGGAAATTAGTTCGACCGGCTTGCCATGAGGCGTGTGCCGATAGGCGTCCGCCCAAGCTTCCTTTCGCGCGAGCATCGCCGCTGGATCGGAAAGGCCTTTCGCCGTGACGAGGCGCTCGAGCGCGGCAAGCCAATATTCGTAGTAGCGCGAACCATCGTCGGGTTCGCCCCGATCGGCAGCGGATTTGAGTTCTTCGGCGAGAGCAGCGGCCCACTCCTTCCAAGTGAAATAGCCCAACTCGGATAGTTTCACGGCGAGGGCAAAGGCTTGTGCTTGCCAGGGTTCCGCGAACACGGGACCGCGCTCGTCGCGCAGAAGCTGCGGCAGAGCCGCGAGAGTTCCCGGCGAAGGAGTTGGATCAGGCTGGCTCAAGGTAGTCGTCCCACATATCAACGTAAACGGAATCTTGCGGCGCGGCTTGGTCGCCCCACAATTCGCGCGCGGCGAAGCGCACAGAGTAGACATGCTGTGGCTTCTCGCCGAGAAAATGCGCGTTGGTGTCCGGAAACACAAAAACTCCATGGTCGCGGTCGATGACGCCGAGTTTTCCGCGAGCGTACCGTGGCAGCCGCGTGTGCCCCACCGGATTGATATTGCGCCCACGTACCCGCTGGCCTACTTTGAAGCGCGGAGTCACCGGCACGTTGCGGGTTGCAGGCACGCCCTTTGCAACGAGAGCCATAGCCTTGTCCACTGTCAACACCGGAGCCACTTTCACCGATTCCGCCGCAGGTACTCCACTCTCGATCTCGGCGCGTGTCGCGAGTCCACCTTGCTCAATGAGCTCGACGAGCCCCGCTACCCATCTCTCGTAATAGCTCATGCGCAAATATTCAGCTGGCGGAATTAGCTCCTTAGAATGACGCGAAGCGTCTAGATTCCACTTTCCCCATGCTCCCACTGCCCGATTCATCACGAAGATGCGTCCTTCCCATTCATGGTGAAACACCGGCTCATTCTTTTCCTCTACGATCGGGCCCATGCCGTGCATACCGCCCATGTCGTGTATGCCGTTCATCTCACATTCCCCAGCTTCGATACGGAAACCTTTGCCACGCCTACCATTGCGTCGCGTGTCACCAGCGCCGCCAGCGCTTCCTCGCTCATCCCCTCCGTCCCCGTCGGCCTCTCCGGTAGCACCAGGTAACGCAGTTCTGCGGTGCTGTCCCATAACCGCACTTCCACATCTTCCGGCAACTGGAGTCCAAACTCGCGTAGGACGCCGCGAGGATCAATGACTGCGCGCGAGCGGTACGGCGAGGATTTGTACCACACCGGCGGAAGCCCCAGCACCGGCCAGGGATAGCAGGAGCATAACGTGCAAACCACCAAGTTGTGCACCTTCGCCGAATTCTCTACCACCACCATGTGTTCGCCCTGCAACCCGCCATACCCCATTTCTGCAATCGCGGCATCGGCATCGCTCAACAACCGTTGCTTGTACCCAGAGTCTGACCACGCCCGCGCCACCACTCGTGCGCCATTTCGCGGACCAATCTTGTGTTCGTAAGCGTCCACAAGCGCATCCAACGCCGCCCGATCCACCAACCCCTTCTCTACAAGCAAAGATTCCAATGACTTGACTCGCAGCGCCGGGTCCGAGGGAACCGCCTGATGTTCGTGCTCATGCTGATGCGCTTGGCCGACGTCCGGGGTCATCGCTGCTCCCGCAGTTGCTGCCGCTGCCGTCAAGAAATCGCGACGCGTTGTGGTCATCGAAGCTCCCTAGACCTTCTGCGAGGATTGAATCAGAGGAAACGGCTCTGGTGACTGCGAATTTTGGTCCACAAGTCGCACGGTGTCAACCGGAGTATATGGCAAAGGTCGCAGCTAGCCGTGCCAAGCAATGAGGGTGACTGAATTCTCCGGAAGAAGGAGCGGGGCCCTGAAAACTAGACTGGCGGGCGCGATGGATTGACAGGAATCTGGCTTCTTAATAGGGTTGGATTCCCATGACCCGCAACCAGCAACCTGCAGTCGCACTCTTCGCCGTCGGTATGATTGGCCTCGGCGTTCTCGCTCTGATCTACGGCGATTTTGCGCTGGTGTGGCAGCCGGTGGCACCGTGGATTCCGGGGCGGACGATTCTTGCTTATGCTTCGGGCGTGATCATGTTGCTCGGTGGTATTGGACTGCTTTTCAGCGCTACCGCGCCATGGTCGGTTCGGCTGCTGTTTCCCTATCTCATCGTTTGGGCGCTGCTGAAGGTGCCCGCGCTCGTGGTGGCACCGGGCATGGAAGCGGTTTGGCTCGGCTTTGGCGAGCTTGCGGTGCTTCTTGCCGGAGGATGGATTTTGTTTGCCAGGCTGGCCGCCCTGCCAGAGGGATCGCCACTGAAGTTTGCCATGGGCGAGAACGGCGTCCGCGCAGCGCGGATACTCTTTGCGGTTTCCCTCCTGCCGATCGGACTCTCACATCTGGTGTATGTGAAAGAGACCGCGGAGTTCGTACCGGCGTGGCTTCCTTATCGTGTCGGCTGGGCCTACCTGACCGGGGCGGGACAGATGGCCTGCGGTCTCGGCGTGTTGTTCTCGATCTTTCCTCGCGTAGCCGCGTGGACCGAAGCGGGAATGCTAAGCCTGTTTACGCTCCTGGTTTGGGCTCCAGCGATTCTGGCCGCCCCGAAGACCCGGTTGCCGTGGACCGCGTTCTTCATCTCCTGGGCCATCGCCTCTGCCGCATGGGTAGTCGCCCAAAACATCGCAACGAAGCAGGCTGCCAACCCGCAGGTGTGATCGCCTATGCTGTCGACTGACTCTGCGTTCTTGAAGCTGTGGCTTTACGATTGTTTCTCGTGTCGATGGCGGACGCCCCGAGCGGCGCCCCGATCTCCTGTCGGAATCATGGAGGAACAATAATGTTGCTCGCACGAATTATCTTTAGCGCCTGGCTTGTGATTCTGGCGGCTGGCGGCAACCTGGCGCAGGAGCATCCGCACGCCGCGGCAGGGGAGAAACTCGGGACGGTGCATTTTGCGACCTCCTGTAACAGCTCAGCTCAGAAGCAGTTCGATCGCGGCGTGGCGCTGCTGCATTCGTTCCAGTTCAGCCGCGCCATCGATGGGTTCAACTCCACGTTGAAGGCCGACTCCTCGTGCGCCATCGCGTATTGGGGGATTGCGCTGAGCCAATGGAGCAATCCGTTTGCCGCGGGGCTGAAGTCCGCATCACAGATGCAGGACGGCCGGCAGGCCGCCGAACGTGGGCAAGAGATCGGCGCCAAGACGGACCGCGAGCGAGCATACCTCACCGCCGTTTCGAAGCTGTACGCCGATTTCGAGAAAACTCCGCAGCAAGTGCGGTTGCTGGCTTATCGCGACGCGATGGCCGCGGTGGCCGCGCAATATCCGCAAGACCACGAGGCCGCCATTTTCTACGCGCTGGCGCTGGCGGCGTCGGAGGAGCCCACGGACAAGAGCTACGCCAGCCGGCTGAAGGCCGGCGCGATTTTGGAAGCGCTGTTCGCGCAGGAACCCGAGCATCCCGGCCTGGCGCACTACATCATCCATACCTACGACGTTCCGCCCCTGGCAGGCCGAGCGTTGGCGGCGGCGCAGCGGTATTCCGCGATCGCCCCGGATGCTCCGCACGCGCTGCACATGCCCTCGCACACCTTTACCCGCGTCGGTTACTGGCAGGATTCCATCGACAGCAATGTGGCCGCCGCAGCTGCGGCGAGGCGCGAGGGTCAGACCGCGGAAGAATTGCACGCACTGGATTACCAGGCTTATGCGTATCTGCAGACGGCGCAAGATGATGCAGTGGGGCGGCTGGTGGAATCGCTGCCGGAGATCGCGTCGCGTTTCGATCCTAAAAAAGTGATCAGCGGCGCGGCATCACCTGCCACCGCATACTTTGCGCTGGCCGCTATTCCGGCGCGTTATGCATTGGAGCGGCGAGATTGGAAGGCCGCCGCGAAGCTGGAGGTGCGCGAGACAGCGTTCCCTTACACCGAGGCCATGACGTATTTCGCCCGAGGTCTGGCGGCGGCGCATCTGGGAGATACCGCGAGAGCGCGCGCTTCGATCGAGGCGCTCGCAGAGATTCAGGAGCGCCTCACGAAATCCAAAGAAGGCTACTGGGCCGAGCAGGTTGAGATTCAGCGGCACGGCGTCTCGGCGTGGACGGCGCTGGCAGAAGGCCGTTCGGACGAGGCGCTGCGGGAGATGAAATCGGCCGCGGAGATGGAAGACGGCACGGAAAAGAGTGCGGTGACTCCCGGACCGCTGGCCACCTCGCGGGAACTACTGGGCGAGATGCTGCTGCAAATGAAGCAGCCCGGAGCGGCGCTGGAGCAATTCGAAGCCGCGCTCCAACGCGAGCCGAAGCGCTTCCGCGCGCTCTATGGCGCGGCGGGCGCGGCGCAGGCCAACGGCGATCCGGATGCCAGCCGCCGCTATTTCCGCGAACTCCTCACGGTCTGCGAGCGCGCGGACAAGCCGGGCCGCAAGGAGCTGGTGGAAGTCGAGCTTAGTCTGGCTACCCGAGCTTCTTGGTAGCGGTCTCGCGCGCGAGTAGGTTCTGCGCCTGGCGGTCGCCCCTTTGGGCTTCTCTGGCGGTCTGACTGGAAGTCTCTGAAGCTTCCTGCAGGGCCGTCTGTGCAGCGTTGCTGATCTGAACGGTGTCCTGCGGGGTACTGCTGGGCAAGGTTGATTTCGATGGAGCTGCCTTCGGAGTCGAGGTCGCGGGCTTTGCGACAGCCTGGGTTTGGGTTGCGGTGGTCGGATTATTTGGGATTGCGTGAGTTATAGCGGCAGCCATTTTGCAGGGCCTCAATCCTCTAGAGGTGTATCGGCTGGAAGCTGAGAAACTTTATGAATTCTCCCTGGCCAGCTCGATGATCCGAGGATTTCGCTCGATCTTCGCGAGGTCTCCAGAAGCCAACCGGGTAACCCGTTTGTTCTGGCATCGCTACGGCGTGCAGCTGTCTCTTGCCAGACCGCCCCAGGAATACTTGGGTTAGTTTATCGGCCGGTCCACCGTCTGGAGTCGCCATGAGTTGACATTCTTTTGGGGCTGCGCTAATAAAGCGCTTGCCGCGGGGCGCACGGACGTTCGGTAATCGAACCCAACCTTCGCAGCGCAGCGTCCGGGTTGCTCTCACAGCGAGGGAAGGGACCCTGCCATCCTGACAAATCTTGTGGTTCCCAAAACAGGCGGAATGAACACCACCAAGGTGAACGTGGTGCAGTGGCTTAAGCGCGAAGGCGATGTGTTACAGCGAGGGGACGCGGTCGTGGAGTTGGAGACCGAAAAGGTGAATTACGAGTTGAATTCGCCTGTGGCAGGCGTGTTGTTGAAAATCGTTGTGCGAGAACCCGCGGAGGTGCCCGTGGGCGATGTGCTCGGGTACATCGGCGAGCCGGGGGACGTGGTGCCCGGAGCGTAACGCGTCGCGGCATCGGAGAAATAGCGCCGGGCGTACGGAGCTCTGCGAGCAGAACGGTCACGGCGTGCCGTGCCCCTACGAGGAGGTGGCCATGCTGGCCAAGGAACTTGGCAAGGACCGCTTGGTTTGGATGTACACGCACATGGCGCGGATTCGCGAGTTCGAGGAGCGCGTGAAGGGCACCTTTGCGGCGCACCCGGGCGTGATTCGCGGGCACGCGCACCTGGCCGACGGAGCGGAGGCCAGCATCGTGGGGGCGCTGGCGACGCGGCAAGAAAATGACCTGGTGATGCCGAGTTACCGGTGCCACGGGTACCCGCTGGTGCTGGGAACTTCGCCGCGCGGATTGATGGCGGAGATTTATACGCGCAAGGACGGGATCTGTAAGGGCTTTGGCGGGTCCATGCATCTGGCGGACCCCGAGCACCATTTTCCAGGAACAACCGGGATCGTGGCGGCAGGCATAGCGCACGCGGCGGGCGCGGCGCTGACCGCGCAAGTGAAAAAGACCGGACAGGTGGTGTATTCGTTTTTTGGAGACGGCTCTTCGAAGCAGGGAGCGTTTTACGAAACGCTGAATCTGGCGGCGGTGTGGAAGCTGCCAGTGGTGTTCATCCTGGAGAACAACGAATATCAGGCGTACACGCACATCGGCTTGGAGGACGCGAACTACATCGCCGGCGATCCCTTGTCGCAGAAGGCGAAGGCTTTCAGCATTCCCGGCGTGACCGTGGACGGCACCGATCCGCTGCAGGTGTATGACGAAGTGGGCAAGGCCGTGGATCGGGCGCGGGCTGGGCAGGGGCCGAGCCTGATCGAGTCAAAATTTTATCGCTTGAGCCCGCACGGGAATGCCATCACTGTGCCGCCGGTGCCGACGCAGTTCCAGGAACATGAGGCGGTGGAAGTTTACGGGAACAAGAAAGAGTACGAAGCCGCTAGGGCCAACGATCCGATTCCGAAATTCCGCGCGAAATTGACCGGCAATGGGACGTTTTCGGACGCGGACGCCAAGTGTATCGAAGAGGCCGCGCGCGCGGAGATGGACGACGTGGTGAAGTTCGCGTTGGCGAGTCCATTCCCGGCGCCCGAGGACGCGGTCAAGTACGTGTACGCCTGAGATCGGTGCAGGACTAGAGGGAGGCAAGTCATGGCGCGCGAAATGATGTTTGCTGAGGCCATCGCCGCGGCCATCGGCGAGGAAATGCAGCGCGATTCCAACGTGATCTTCTATGGCCAGAATATGGCCATGACCGAGCGCGATCCGTTTGTGAAAAAGTTCGGCAAGAGCCGGGTGCGCATCACACCGATTTCGGAAACCGCCGAACTGGGCATCGCGGTGGGGGCAGCCATGACCGGCTTGCGCCCGATCGTCGAGCTGTACATGAGCGAATTCATGCTGGTGGCCTTCGACCAGGTGATCAATGAAGCGCCGCGGCTGCGCTACATGTCCGGCGGGCAAGTGAAGGTGCCGGTGGTTTTCAAGGCGGGCTTCGGATTCGCGGCCGGGTGGGCCGGGCAGCACTCCAACTGCATCTACCACACGATGATGGGCATTCCCGGGCTGAAGATCGCTGTTCCTTCTACGGCGGCGGATGCCAAGGGATTGATGGCATCGGCGATCCGCGACGACAATCCGGTGGTTTATTTGCATCACTACATGCTGACGCTGGACAAAGGCGAAGTGCCGGACGGGGAGTATCTGATTCCCTTTGGCGTGGCAGACGTCAAGCGCGCTGGGACCGATGTGACGATCGTGGCCACCGGGTGGATGGTGAAGAAGTCGCTGGCCGCGGCGGAGCTCCTGGCCAAGGAAGGCATCAGCGCAGAAGTAGTCGATCCACGCACGCTGGCGCCGCTGGACGTGAAGACCATCGTCGAATCGGTCAAGAAAACCGGGCGGCTGGTGCTGGTGGATCAGGCGCCGCGGCATGCCTCGGCCGCCGTAGTGATCGCCGGAGAAGTAGCCGAGCACGGATTCCAATATTTGAAGGCGGCGGTGAAGATGGTAACGGCGATGGACACTTCGGTGCCGTATAGTGAGCCGATGGAAAGCTACGTCCTGCCGAGCGAAGAAAAGATCGTGCAGGGCGTCAAGTCCGTGCTGGCGATGCAAGCCGCCGCGGTCCAGTGAAGGCGAACTGTGCGACGAATCTTCTTCACGCTGGCAAATCCCGCGAAGTGCCCCGAGCGACGATTACGGCGATGTTGAAGTATCTTGCCAAGCCGAAATAAGAATTTCAGCCGGGAAATTGCGCCATGGTGGTGCGGAAGGCGCGGGTGACCAGTTCTTCGAGGGGTTTCTTGCGCAATTCCGCCGAGAGCACCTCGATTCCCCACGGGCCCTGATAGCCGGCTTTGAGCATACAGGCGACAAAACCCTTTACGTCGAACTCCCCTTCTCCGCAGAGCCTTCTGTGGTTGATGGTGTCTTCGTGCAAGCTCCAGGGCGCGGTGAAGGTGCCGTCGTTGATTTCGATCGCGAACAGATACTCCTTGGGGATGCGGGCGACTTCTTCATAGGGTATGCCCAGCTTGACCAT